>ERZ1740058.59-NODE-59-length-90983-cov-12.708033_pt1 | contig 90983 bp, 85 predicted proteins | sample MGYA00581745_ERZ1740058 | MGnify/ENA primary metagenome ERZ1740058 (study PRJEB43018, sample SAMN04849742) | marine metagenome | isolation source: floating plastic debris | place: Pacific Ocean | collected 2008-08-30 | study: EMG produced TPA metagenomics assembly...
GCCGATGGCGCGGGCGACGAATTCGACCTAGCGGCCGTGGATGGTCAAGCGATCTTCAACCGCCTCAATCTGGGCTTGTTCACCCTGACCAATGAGGAGATCGAGCAGTTCGAAATCAATGGTCAAGGGGGCGATGATTCCTTCACTGTCGGTGATTTAACCGGCAGCACAGTGGAATCAGTCGTGTTTTCCGGGGGAGACGGCAACGACTTCCTCAATGCCAGCGGGACCTCTACGCCGATTGTGGCTGACGGTGGCGACGGCGATGACATTCTCATCGGCGGTGCCGGCGACGATATCCTCATTGGCGGTGCGGGTGCCGACCTACTCATCGGTGGCGGCGGCAACAACATCCTGATTGGGGGTGAAGGGGAAGACCTATTTGCCTTTGCCACTGGCCTGCCGCCAGGAGCGCAGGGCAACAATGTGATCCAAAACTTTGGAGCCGAAGACAGCATCTTCCTTGACACAAGCCTCTTTGCTGCACTGACCGACACCGCTGATGGGTCGTTGATGAGCAGCGAATTTGCGGTAGTCAACAATGCCGATGAGGCGGCGCTCAGCGAAGCCAAAATCGTTTATAGCGCTTCTACCGGGGCGTTGTATTACAACCCCAATGGCATTGATGATGGCTTCGGCAATGGCGCTCAGATTGCCACCATTGAAAACGCCCCCATGCTCGACGTCGACAGCTTCACACTCCAGGCCTAAGTGCTGAAACTGTTGTAAATGCTGGGGGAGCCTGCAATTGTTGGGACTCCCCCAGTTCATTACTTAGGCAGATGCTCAATCTTATGCAGGTGAATCCGATGATCACAACTATTGGCCCAACTTTTGGAATCGTCGGATTTAACCTCTATTTGAACTAGCAGGTGCCAAGTGTCGACTTAGTTTAGCCTCTTGTGAATTAGGGACTGTCATCATTTAGCTTTCTAAGACTCTGGCCGACAGGGTTTCAGCCCCTAATTTTAATCCTGGGACGGGCGCAGTAATGGTTATTCTACGAGGTTTCTAGCATTTGCATAGATAACATGCCCTAGAACTGGCGTAACCGCATAGTAAGCTCAGTTATGCGTGTGTTGGTGCAGCCATTCGTTATTTTCCATGGGCCATGTCTCGTTTTTCTGACCAAACTGCTGATGCTGAGCTGGTTGAGCACTTGAGAAATGGCTATCAAGATGCCTTGAGGCTGTTATACAGGCGTTACAGCGGTTTAGTCTATACCATTGCCTTCAAAATGCTGAACAGTGCCAGTGAGGCAGAAGACTTGACTCAAGAAGTGTTTTTGAACTTCTGGAAACAAGAAAGATTTGACCCTAATCGAGCTGCACTCAGCACTTATCTCGGCGTTGTGACTCGGAGTCGGGCTTTAAACCGACTAAAGAGCCGTGGCAGCCAGCAGCGATCGCTAGAGAAACTCAAGGCCATGCCCCCACCAGAGTTGACAGCCTCGACGCCGCTAGAAAATGCCTCACTAGAAGAACAGCAGCAGACCCTTAAGCGAGTCCTAGCCGAACTACCAGATCGGCAACGGCAAATTCTAGAAATGAACTTTTATCAGGGTGTAAGCCAGTCCAATATTGCCCAACAGCTCGATTTACCATTGGGTACAGTAAAGACAAATGCTCGTCAGGGATTGATAGCCCTGAGACGACTGCTAGGCAGCGCGGTCGAGTGAAGGGATAAGAACATGACACAGTCACTATCAAACGAAGAACAAGCATTAGCAGCCGGGTATGTCCTGGGAGATCTGACTTCTGAAGAAGAAGTGCAGGTCGCGCAACTGCTGAGCACGAATCCAGCCATGCAGCAAGAAGTGGATGCGCTTCGCGTTAGCTTGCGGCTGATTCCTCACGGCTCGGATATGGTCACGCCACCCGCCTACTTAGAAAACCAGATTATGGCAGCCTTCGAGGCTAGCGAGGTGAGCGAAACTAGCGTCACCAGCACAGCTAATGAGGTCACTCATCGCCAGTTCACCCCGCCTCCCCGTTCACGGTCTTGGGCCAAGCTCGTTGCCGCCTTATCGATTCCAGCGCTGTTGCTGCTGGCTTTTGATAATTTTCGGCTCAGGCGGCAGTTCAGCCTGGCTCAGGGCGATCGCAACCCTGAAGTCGCCTCAATTTTGCAGCAGCCCCAGAGCCGTTTGGTGGCGCTCCAAGGCGACAATTCAGCCGGAACGCTGCTGTTTACGCCCGGTCAGTGGGAGCAAGTCATTGTCTCCATTGCCGACCTGCCGCCGCTGCCCCCCGACCAGATTTATCGGATGTGGCTATCGCTCGATAATGGCCAGCCGTTCCTCTGCGGAGAGTTTACGACGGATGAAAATGGCTCCGTGTATGTCACCTTAAATCCCCCCGAGAGTATTCCTGAAGGCGTTAAAGCTCAAACAGTCTTTGTCACCCAGGCAGATACGTCAGCTCCTCTGGAGCCCGTAGGAGAACCCATTATTGTGGGTGAGATTTAAGCGTCATCCTGAACAACGTTACGACTGACTATCAAGTTGTGCGGTGGTATTTAGCTGACTCCACGAGCTGAGCCGTTAGGCCACCGCATCAACAAAATGTTAGGCAATGTCCACAACAGCCTTAAACAAATTGCGGCAAATAAATCGAGATAAAAGTGGGCAGGAATTTTACCCTTGCTCTCATCTCTATCTTGAATTAGTTATCCATGCCTACTTATTTAATTCCTGAAATTAAAGTCCAGAAAGAGTTTAGACTCAATATTCTGTCAATATTCAAACCGGATTGTTATACCTCACTTTTAGCCTGATTTAGACGGCTACACAGTTCGGCGAGTTGGCATGCTGTCCGCATTGGAGAAAAATTCTTGCCCGTATATTCGTATGCTTGTTGTCCTCGCTGCAGCATTTCCTCCGGATTCTCTAGCGCATACTGCAATAAGTTTGTGAGGGTTTTAAAGTCTTCTCTCTCAAATGAAAGCCCTACAGGAGTCGCTATTTCCGGCAAACCACCTGCCTCTGAAGTAATCGAGCATGTTGCGACACTAGATGCTTCCATTACTACATAGGGAGCAGGATCTTGGATTCGTGATGGCACAACTAAAGCGAGTGATTTTTGGACAATAGGCAATAATTCTTCCGGAGGAAGCTTACCTTTAAAGATGACCTTATCCTCCAGGTCAAGCTTTTTTGATAATTCCTTGAGTGGTTCTAAAAATGTCCCATTGCCGATAATGTAAATTTTAAATTTTGGCGATGAAGGGGCGATATGAGCAGCAGCATTTAGTAAAAGGTCAACTCCTTTATCTTTTTCAATGCGGCCAACAAAAGTAAAAGTTAGCGGACCCTCTAAATCTGCCAGTTTTTTAGAGCTAATATGATGCAAAGAAATTGGATTATAAACTGTTTCTACTGGCCATGGAAAATCGAGAGATTTAGCCATGAACTCACTACAAGCAATATGTAGATCTGCAAGGTGCGCAGTAGACATGCGAATGCCTAAACGGACATAGTTAATTGCAGCGAAAAGCTTCCACTTTAAGGGATAGTTAGATTTAGGCTGGAGTGCTTTAATCTCTTCCCATATCCGTTTAGAATAAGAGGAGGGGAAATATTCTGAATGTGTGGTCTTGTAAAAAGGGAAGTGGTATTTAATAACAATCTTCTTCCCAAGCAGCTTGCAAATAGCAGCAAAGCCCAGATGATTTGAATTCATGTGAACTATATCGCACTGTTTGATTTTTCTAAGCCAAACAGTTAACCTATCTTTCTGCGTTGAAACAATATCAGCATCAATATCTAAGCTTCTTAACTCTGGCAATATAGTACTTACATAAGTTGTTACTCCGCTGATCTCATCTCCATGACGATGCTGTATCAGAACTTTCATGGCTAATCTCGATGCGTTTTGATAGGTGACAATCTTTTCAGTAGTATGTTAATTAGAAAGAGTCTTGAGAATTCTTGAGCTTGACTGATTTCCACAAGGCAGCTTATTTTTGCAGGCCTATCACATCAAATGATCCAGGTCTTACGTGCTTAATCTACCCAAAATAGTTCTCTAAAACTCTACTTTCGCTAAAAATTACTCTGACTTTTCTACATCGGCTAAGAATGCAAAGTAGACTGCATCGCATTCTAAAACCAACCATAATTTTGTGACTTTAACCGATCAGTATCTGAACTTAGTCAATCACCAGTTGCCCCATGCAGCCAAACAGCGGCCCTATCCAGTCCGGGCCAATCACTGTTTTGCCCGCATCATCCTCGATAACCTGTTTCAAGATGTTTGGTATCGGCATTTGGAGAAGCCCGCCTACAAAAATATGACTGCAGAACAGTTGCGGATGGCGATCGCACTGGGCCAGCAATACTTGCGAGACCCGCAGAGCTGTTTCACCGCGAATCAAAACAGTCTGCGTCTACGTCAAAAACTTCGCCATTGACCCGTTGCCATAATTCACCGCCTACTTTCGCCAGAAAAAAGCGAAAAAATTTGGCTCATCTTGCATGGCTGCATGCTCTGCTTGATGCTGCTGAACGAGTTGAGAATGGGTCTGACAGTGCGCTTCTAATGCCTCGCGATAGTGCTGCTCTTGCCGAAATTCCATCGTGAGCTGATGCAGCTCTAGCACTTCCAAAACCTCTTGAGGGCTAGGCTCGTATCGTCGGAGCAGTTGTTCAAACACAGCGGCTGGTTCCAGTGCGGTTGGTTGTTAATAGAGTAGCAGGAGGGACGGTCGAAAGGACGATGGGTAGCTGAATAGAAATACTCCTAAAAAAGCTCAGGGAGCAGAAATGGCGGCGTTTCAGGGTGATTGCCAAGCATCAAGGAGATACACTAATAGACCTGGCATCTACTGTCAGCTTTCCGGCACCTCTAAAACTGGCAGACGTGTGCCCTAGAAAACCTTTGCCATTGATTATAAAGAATGCACTTTTTTGAGAGTGAACTGAACGGTGGCCAAAGTACAAGATCTCGAAAGAGTAGAAGTGGCCTCGGTGGAGGAATTGCGGCAGTGGTTTGAGGCGAATCACAAGCAAGCAGAATCCATTTGGCTAGTGACGTATAAGAAGACCGTACCGGCCAAGTATGTCTCTATTCAAGCAGTGTTGGACGAGGTGTTGTGCTTTGGGTGGATGGATGGGCGGCGCATGAAGCTGGATGGCGATCGCACGATGCAGCTGTTGTCGCCGCGCAAAACCGAGCACTGGTCGAAAACCTACAAAGATCGGGTGGCCAAACTCACCCAAGCGGGGCGCATGCACAAGGCTGGTCTTGAGGCGGTATCCGCAGCACAGCGGAGTGGCGCCTGGGACTTTTTGAATGACGTGGATGCTTTGATTAAGCCGGATGATTTGGTGGCGGCGCTGGAACAGCACCCCCCGGCACTGGACAACTACGAAGCCTTTCCGGACTCTGCCAAGCGCGATATTCTGCGATGGATCAAGCTGGCCAAGCAGCCCGAAACGCGAGCCAAACGCATTCAGAAAACAGCGACGCTCGCGGCTCAAAATCAGCGAGCGTCAGGTACTCGGTGAAGAAAGTCGATTACCGAGAGGGCAAATTGCCACGATCATACGAGTTGTCTATTGCCGATAAGCGATGGCTGTGACCTGGTGCGATCGCTCAGGCTTGGAACAATCAGCGTTATGGTGAATAGCGGAACACCACAGTTGTTGATCGAATCAAAGTGAGGTCAACATAAGGGCGATCGCTCTTTAGGCTGCTCGGCATATGGGAAATTGTGTGCGGGGTCGATGCTTTGGTCAACAACTCGGTCAGCCCTTACCTTCTATCCTTCATTGCTCTAAGCGCAGATTTATGACTGATGCCGCTTCTCCTCAAGCCCTCCTCCTCCTTGGCAATCAACTCTTTCCCAAAAGCTGCTTACCCACGCTGACCTCACTGCCCGTGTTTATGGCCGAGGATTACAGCCTGTGTACCCACTATCGCTATCACAAACATAAACTCATTCTCTTTCTCGCTGCGATGCGTTCCTATGCCGATGCGCTGGCGGAAACTGGGGCACAGGTCACCTATCACCGGCTTACTGAAGCCACGGTGGATCAGACGTATGAACAAAAACTGGAAGCTTTTTTGACGGAGCACCAAGTGGTCACCCTGACGGCATTTGAAGTTGAAGATAAATTCTTTGAATCGCGTCTGACGGCTTTGTGTTCGGCGCTTAATGTTGAGCTAGAGCTGCTCCCCAGTCCCATGTTTCTCGTTTCCCGAGAGGAGTTTTCTGACTACCTGGCGGCGTCTAAAAAGCCGTTTATGAAAACGTTTTATGAGCAGTTGCGGAAATCTCGCGACATTCTGATGACCGAGGATGGCAGTCCTGTGGGCGGTAAATACAGCCTGGATGCGGCCAACCGTAAAAAACTGCCCAAACAGCTTGAACCGCCCAAACTTGAAGCATTAAGCCATCCTGCCCATGTGAGTGATGTTGCCGAGCTGGTTGATGCACTTTTTGCCGATCATCCAGGCGACAGCGCTGCTTTCTGGCTACCGACGACGCGCGAACAGTCGCTAGCTTGGCTAGAACAATTTTTAAAGCAGCGCTTTCAACATTTTGGTACCTATGAAGATGCCATTACCTCCCGTTCAGATATCGTCTACCATTCAGTGCTGAGCCCAATGCTCAATATGGGTTTGGTGACGCCGACGGAAGTGATTGATCACGCGATGGCTTTTGCTGAGAACCACGATATTCCGCTGAATTCCCTCGAAGGATTTGTGCGACAAATTATCGGCTGGCGGGAATTTATGCGAGGCATTTACCGGCACTATAGCGATCGCCAAGAAACTGAAAACTTTTTTGATCACCAGCGTCAACTTAAACCCTGCTGGTATGATGCCTCAACGGGAATCCCACCTCTAGATGACGCTATTCAAAAAGCGGTGCGTTTAGGCTACAACCACCACATCGAACGGCTGATGATTGTCGGCAATATTATGCTGATGTGCGCCGTGCACCCACGCGCCGTGCACCGCTGGTTCATGGAAATGTATGTGGACTCGTCCGATTGGGTCATGGGGCCTAATGTATACGGCATGGGACAGTTCAGCGATGGCGGAATTTTTGCCACCAAACCTTACATCTGCGGCTCCAACTATTTGCTTAAAATGAGCGACTACAAAAAAGGGCCATGGTGTGATGCCATTGATGGACTCTATTGGCAATTTATCGATGCCCACCGCCCATTCTTTAAGCAGAACTATCGCATGAGTGCGATTATCAGCAACTTGGATCGGATGAGTGCCGAGAAAAAAACACGAATCTACGGCGCTGCTGATGAGTTCAGAGCACGGGTGACCGAGTAGGCGCGATAAACCGTTAGAACTCGCTTTTCGAAGTCGCTCTCCAGAGGGGCCTTGACTATTGCGGCATCGCAACAGCTGGCGATCGCAAGCATCTAGCAGACGGCCTGATCAACTTACAGAAGACCGCGATAGCGAATAAATACCAAGATGGCCGCCCAGGCTCCCAAGGAGACCTTTAGCGCCACCAGCACATTTAGTATCGGAATCCAGCCGCCGCTGATGAGGGTACCGGGAACTCCGTGAGAAAGTTCGACGCCAACAAGCGATAGGGTGGCGATCGCGATAAAAATCAACACTGACACTTTTTCGAGGGTGGCGGCGCGCCAGCGCTTGTAGATACCCTCCATCCACCTAGCAGAAGTCGTAATCGCTACCAGCCCGATGGCCGTGCCGCCGGCCACGCCAGCCGCAAAGCCACCCCCCGGACTCAAGTGACCACGAATCGCCAGTTCAATGCTGACTAGGGCAGCGATGGTGGCTCCCAAGCGAGCCAAAACGATGGAGGGCTCGTCTGTAAATTGATAAATATTGCAGGAAGGCTGCTCATCGGCCAGGAGAAACCGCACTCCCATGATGGCCAAAGTAAAAACGACCACCTCAAAAATGGTGTCATACAGGCGGTTACGAAAAATGATGCCGGATACTGCGTTCACCACGCCACTGTCGTCAATCACCATCTCCACGGCGGAAAACTCAGCGACATCAACGGCGGGGTTGGGAAATACCAGCATTTTGAAGTAAAGGGCGATCGCCGCCGCTACGTAGATCCACTTCATGATTGGCCCTCCAAGGCGTTGCGCAAATCGACTTTACCCGGTGATGGAGCCGCGGGCTCTAACCGCAGCGCTCGCGAAAAGTTGACGTCGGCCAATTCGGGGGGCAAAGCCGCAGCAACTAAGTCATAAAGTTGCGGTAGTCGAATATTTAGGGTGTGGGCAGCCTGATTGGTTGCGACTACTGGCTCATCAATAATTAGGCTCGTTGGTAGATAAACCGCGTGGATTTCCTGACCCTCTAAAGCCCGCTGCAGCGCCTGCGGATTGTCAAAGGACACAACTTCCAAACGCAACTGATGGGGTTTAAGCACCGTTCGCAGGGCGGGAAAGAGCTGCTGTGATGGAGAGGAATGGGTTTCGGCAAGGGACGTCGCTAAAACTCCCAAACGCAGGCTCATGGAAGAGCGCACCGCGATCGCATACAGCGTAATTGATAGCATGGTGCCAACAAGGGCTTCGGTAAGGGCTACATCGGCCGCGCCAAACAGCGCATAGACGAGGGCCGCCACCGCGCCCAAAATGCCACGAATCACCAGCGCATGATAAGGATTAGCCTGCGTGACTAGCATGCCAGCCGTCAGGGGCAGCAGGGCCGCGATCGCCACAATATACAAATTTTCAGACATTTTCCCCTCCCGTACTCGAACAGTAGGCCAATACATATCCCAGCACTGTGTTCCAAATGGCTAAAGAAATGATGGCTAGTATCAGCAGCGGCCACTCACTGGGAATTTTGAGCAGCAGGCCCACAATGATGCTCATGGATCCCAGGGTGTCGGCCACCGATAGGCTGTGCAATTTATAGAGCACCGACCGGCGCCCCAACAGCGGGAACGTGCCCCAAAACCAGAAGATGACGCCGAGCACCATCAGGCCATAGCTAAAAACATCAATCATAGTTCGTTTAACCGCCGCATCACGTGGGCCAATAACATCAAAGCTGCGTTGCCAACACTCAAAATCAAAACGCCCACCAGGCCAATCATCCAGTCATCTCGTAATACTGAAACGACCAAAATCATGATGGATGTTTTGGTGGCAATACTGGCAAATGCCAGCATTTTTTGCCAAATATCTTCGTCTTGCCAGGCTTCATAAATAGGAATTAGCAGAGCTAAAATCATGGCGATGAGAATACCATTCATGGCTTAAAAAAACGCGATATATCACGTCTGTAAGAATGCAAAAGGAAGATTAAACTTCAACGTTTTTAGCGGACTCGGAGGCGGCGATAGCTGACTGAGATTTTGTGCGCGATCGCCGCCGAATCCGATGTACTTCATACCAGCCATCTTCGTGATACTTAAGCACAATGGTCTTAGGCGTAAAGGTGATTAGAAAGATATCTAAAAATATCAGACCGGGGGTGCGATTAGGCCGCACTCTTTCCATGACAGTGTCTTCTTTGGTGTGCGGTCGAAAGATAATTTCAATCGCCTCGGCGTAGGCAGTAGGAATTGCCACAATGATTTCCCAAAGCACGTTTAACCAATCCCGCAGGACAGCAGTCAGAGTCCGGTTGCGAGGTAATATCAGCGCAATACAAACGCCAATAGCAATGTTGGCGAGACTAAGGTCAGCGGTTAGTAGAAACCAGATAATTAGACGTAGGGCCAAATCAAGATAGCCAATCATGCCAACACCATTCCAAAGAGCAACAATAATATGAGACTCATGGCCCCAATCAGGTGATCAAACTGTTCCACTAAATGTGAAATTTTGAGCTTCACTTGGCGGAATATCAAGACATAAGCCAACCAACCCAAAGCAATTGTGGCTAAGGGTTTAATAATATTAGTTAGCGAGTAGGCTTCATAGTAGACAACATTAGCTAAAAATAGTCCGCCTATTAGCAACGCCATCGCCACCCAAAATCCAGGTTTAACTGAGGCTTTTACCTCGGAGCGACTGGGTAAGAAGATAAATTTAGCGAAAGAAATTGCCGTGCCTAAAGCGGCAATATTCATCCCAATCACCTGCCACGGCAGCAAGTTTTTCATGGTCAGTACTTTGGCGCCAAATCCGGACAGCAGGGGAAATCCGGAAATCGAAAAACTGGCGATCGCCAGGGCAATCCATAGCGACCTCGGCAAGGGCTCATGGCGCAGAACCTTGAGATTGCGACTGGATAAATTACCGGTGATGAGAAATAGCGCTGATTTCACCAGGCCGTGGGTTAGGGCATAGAAGCCACCCACTTCGGGAGCCGCCAATACGAAGCCCAACTGCGACACGGTATGAAAAGCCAGCATGCGTTTAGCGTCTTTTTCAAATACGGCGTAGCCAACGCCAAGGAGAGCCGTGCCAACGCCAAACAGGCGCACAATGGGATCGATTTCTGGAAACATCAGAGCCCAGCGGGCCAGCGGAAAAATGCCGGTTTTGACAACGACCCCCGACAGCATGGCGGAGACGGGAGCCTCAGACTCAGAATGGGTTAGCGGCAGCCACAGTCCAGAAACGAAAATGCCGCCTTTCGTCAAGAGTCCAATAAAGAGCAGGCCTAGCGCGTTCGAGGAGACATCTTGTAAGGCAGTAAAGGCAAAGGACTGGGTTTGTTGATAAACCAGCGCGGCTCCCAGCAGGTAAAACAGCATGGCCGTGTTGCTGACAAATAGATAACGCAGCCCCACCCAGATGGTGCGATCGCTGCGCGGGTAGGCAATCAGCAAAAATGCGGCAATCCCAATCACCTCCAAGGCGACGTAGAGACTGATTAGATCAGCACAAACAAAAATCGCATTCACACACCCGTGCAAAATAATGGCCGGAGTGTAAAAGAACTTGGAGCGATTTTGCTGCCAGCAATAAAAAACGACCGCTGCGGTCACCAGGGCATTTGTCAGAATAAAAAAGCCGCTGAAGGCATCCACCATCAACGTCACGCCAAAGTTATCCAGTAGGCTGAGGGTTAACGAGGGAGTCGCCAACAAGGTCCACAGACTGTAAGCAAACGAGACTAGTGCCACACCCAAGGCCAAAAAGCGACCCGCACGAGGCAACAAATAGCTGCTAAAACCGATGAAAAGCGGCAGGGTCAACCAGGCGATCGTCAGCAGAGTCATGGCGTGTGGCTCCGCTCAATCTCATGGGTATCCAGCGTTGGGTTGTTGCGAGAAAGCTTCATCACCCCCACCAGCATTAGGGCCTGGATTGAAAAACCGATTACAATCGCGGTTAAAATGACAGCCTGAGGTACCGGGTCCGCATAGGCTACATTGGCTTTCTCGGTAGCAATGGGCGTGAAGATGCCGCCGCGAGCCGCTACCAGCACATAGAATGCGATTACTCCGGTGCTCATAACGTCCATTGCCAAAGTTTTCATGAGCAAATTACGCTTCCAGATGATGCCGACAAAACCGATCAGCACCGTAGCAAAGACGCACGCTTCCAGTATTGACTGTGGCAGCTGGACGGGCGCTGCCGCAGCCAAATAAATTGATGGCTGAGGACCGCACCCCAGAGCAAGCAGGAAAAGCATGGTAGCAATATCAACTGAACGTCATCCATAGATATTATGCTATCAAAAATTGTTTTCCATTGATTAAAATCTAGCCAAAAAGCCCAACTGTTGATTGGCAGATATCGCCAGCGAGGCGAGACATGTTTGGCTGACGCTGCTATGAAAGGCCAGGCTATGTTGCCATTACCGGAGTATCGCCATGGGCATCAGGAGGCTCGGCCCGGGGCAACCAAATGATAAAAGCGGTACCCTGCTGCTCACTATCGGGCTCGATAATTGCCGGTAATGGATAAGACAGTTTCGCCAAGGGGCTGATAACGTCAATCTGCCCATGCATTTCTTCAGCCAAATCCGCCGCGATCGCCAACCCTAGGCCAGTTCCTGCTAATTCTCCCGCAGCCTGTAGTCCACGATAGTGGCGCTCAAAAATATGTGCTTGATCAACCGCGGGAATGCCAGGCCCCGTATCCCCCAGCAGCAGTCCCACCCAGTGCGGCTGCGCCGGACTCGACAATGCCCACTGTAGCCAAATTTGGCTGCCTGGAAAGGCATATTTCAGCGCATTATCAATGAGAATATTCAAAATTTCGGTTAAGGCTCTGACATCGGCCTGCACCCAACTGTCCATTGCAGGAGAGATTGCCTGCAGGGTCATGCCGGCTTCTTCGACCAGAGGCTGAGTCAGGTTTATTAGCGGCGTCACCACCTCAGCTAGCGGCATCGGTTCGGCGGTAAGCGCGCCGCCAAAGTGAGCCAAAGAGTCAGACTCTACCGTTGATGCTGTCGGTACCGCATCAGCATCCGATGCCGGTAACAGCAGCGGGAGCGTCGTTGCCGCCTCTTCACGGGTATCGTCGGCCGCCTGCAGCGTGTCGTCAAAATAACCTAATAGCTCCTGTAGGCGATCGCCTTCTTGCAGCATATTGAGTACTAGAGAGCGATTAGGATCCACTGCGGACAGGCGTTTGGTAAGTAATTTACCGAAGGTTTTGAGCGCTGTCAGCGGACTGCGCAGCTGATGCAGTAGCTCATGGAATCGATCAGACTGCTGAGTTTGCACCTGATCCAGGGAAGACCGCTGAGTTTTGAGCCACTGTCCACGCTGGTCTAGGACACAGGCAAGGGTGAGGGAACGAGCACATTCCTCCATGCGATCGCGCTCGCCATCGCGCCACGGATGGTCAGAGCGCCAGCCCACGAGTACGCCAAAGACGCCTCCCTCATGCATCATGGGGATGGCCAATCGCTGCGCCGAAGCCGGTTCAGAATCGGTTTCGGGAGCGGGTGACAAAGCCGGCTCCGGGAGGACAGCAGGAGAAACAGGAGTGGTCGCTGTCGTCGCCTCGTTTAATAAGGCTGTCGTTGGCTTCACGGCTTCCGGTAGCCCCTTCTCAGCAGCCAATGTCGCGCGTTCAGGCCGACCTCCGGGATAAATTGCGATCGGCAACAAATTGGGCATTTGCTGATCGGACCAGCTTTCGGCCAAATAGATTGCCGCCGACTCAGCTCCTATGAGCTTAGTTATCATCGCCAGTTGTGACTGACAAAGGGCGGCAAATTCAGCACTTGCGGGCATTAACATCATCAAAAATCGCCGAAAATCCTTTGTTTTAGGATCAGCCTAAATCTTAGGCGAGTGACAGGGCCAATAAGAACAACCAAATTAAAAATATCTTGACGTCTAAATCGGCTATTTTGCCAGGACACATTGCTTAACTGCTCACGCTGGATAAGGGAAATAGAAGTTAACCAGAGTCGCTGTAGCAGCCTTACCAATTCCAGAAAACTCACTGGGCTGTTTGCAGTTTACTGACTGGAAATCGCCTTCAGTGTTTCCGCACTCCAGATAACTCCAAAAGCGGCCCCATCGCTGGGCAACCGACGCTCCTCAGGCAGCTTATTAAATGTGATTGCAATCTATAAAGAATAAACTCGAGAATTCCATAGAAGTTTTACGAATAGTTTAGCTATGTGAACAGATTTAATAAGTGCAGATCTGTTTAGTGCGAGCTACCTCTGCAAAATGCTTAAAAGCCCCTCGAGTAGTGGCGATTACTTATTCAAAAACCTATTTAACCAAGATAAAGCAACTCTTCATTTAACCACGCAATTCCCCTGTCCTACATTCAGAGAAGTTGAAATTTTAGTTTTTACCGGATATACTTTGCTGCATCGGGGTTTTGTAACACAAACTACATACCTCGCATGCTTTGATTACACCAGAGAGTTAGGAGGTAGGCAGGTTGGCAAGAAGACGCAAACGCAAAAGCCGCCGTCGTCTAGAAGGTCGGCGTATTTTAGAGAGTGTTCCTCAGTATAGTATCGAAAGCGGCACAGATAAGCCCGTTACCGCAGCTCGAAACTTTATTCATAGCGAAAACATTGCTCCCCCCGCACTGTTGCTAGTGAAACGTAATGAGCACACCACTGATCGATATTTTTGGGCCGAGAAGGGACTCTTTGGTGCTCAATATGTCGAAGAGAATCACTTTTTGTTTCCTAGTTTGAGAGCCCTGCTGAACGAAGAAGACGACGAAGTTGTGAGCCTTTCAAAATAAGGCGATCGCCTATATTTTAGGCTTCAACGGTACGTTTTTAATGAGTTCAGCTTTCCAAGGAAGCATACAAGATTTGAACCAGGATAAGAGGCGGAGTGAATTCACTCCGTCTCTTGCCGCTTTAAAGGAAGCTGCGCTGCCAGAGCAATTAATTCATCACGGTGGGCAGTTATCCGCAATCGGGAGCCCGCTGCCGCGGCGATTGTATCCATATCGGTTTTAGTGATAGGGGGCAACACCTGGAAAGAAACCTGCTCAAAGCGAGTCGCCCCTTGCCAATAGAACCAGGAAGCCAGCGGCGATAATAGCAACAAACCATAGGGAACGACGCCAAGCTGTGGGGCTGATATCGTCATGACTAACGCCAAACAAAACAGGCCAATGGCGGCCAGACTTCCCAGAAAAATAGCCAGAAATAGGCTGGCTCTCACTTTGCCCTCTAGCGAAATTTTGCCGGAATCAGCATCAACGGCAGTAACGCGATAAGCGCGATTTGAGAAATACATTTGCAGCTTTTCCAGCAGCGTCACGTCCGTTAGGGACGTCGTGTAAAGCGCAGTTTCAGTTCGATCTTTGGTGGAAGCCCGAATAAAAAAGAATAGGCCAATAAAGAGCAGAAAAGTGAGACCGAAAACAGAAGGTGAGACGAACGGTTCCAGAGCAATCATAGGAGTCTGTTGAGCGGAAATCCTGACTGATTGGAGTATACCTGGTGCGATCGCACTCGGCCCTTTGCGTAAAGCTCCTCATATCGCTGCCCCAAAATCTCTCATGTGGCTTTATATGTGCGGCTGTCAGCCTTTTCAGCCTCCGAATCCAGCGGAGTCAACGCCATAAAGCTATGCACAAGCGATCAGGCGATCGTCATCATTCTGAGCGCAGCTTCAACAAATCTTCCATAGAAGCCAGCAGCTTCACCCGCAGCTTTTGAATTTGCTCCGCCTCATTCAGGTCAAAAATCCAAGCCACGTTGACTTTGAAAACAACGGCTTTGACTCGTCCCCGCACGATGAAGCGGTTAGCCCCATCTGCCTGCTCTGCCTGTTCCAAAGACTTTGGATAAGCCTCCATGCCCTCCGCTTCCGACTGCAGATAGCGAACAATTGCCGCATTGCCAACAATGGGCTCCTCGAATGGAGCATGAAGCAGACCATCAGGCGCAAAAAGCGCCGCCGTCACTCCAAACTTACCGGCATTGAAGCTTTCGAAATAGCGCTCAATAACTGGACTGGCACCTAATTGCGCTACTTGCACCTGAGTTAAAACCATTAATAAATTTTGACACTGCCTATTTTGTTTACAGGTTAAAACCTAAATTCAGCTGCATGCCAGCGATCTCATTCCAAAGGATGATTCTGGCTCTGACGATAGATGCATTTCACATTCAAATGTTTTGATGGATTGTCAGCTATTAGCCGGGCGGCAATATACAAAAGCGGTTCTTTGGTGATGTGAGCGATCGCTATCGGCGGCGATTTTGGTCTTCACTGTAGAGTGCGGATTTCCGATTGAAACAGCTGTATGCCTGCAGCCAAAGATTTTCTATTCTATTGGTAAAGAAATAGAGAAAAGGAGTAGCAAAGTTATGACGACGATTCTGCCAACGCTATTGACACTTGCGATTTTTGCCTGGTCGATTTCTATTATGTTAGGTCAGCTAGGCGGTTAACATACCGTCAGTCAATGCTTTCAACAATCTCTCGACCATTTGGCACGGCTTACGCTTTTCCATCGCAACATTTGTGCCATCGTGGCTGTTTGCTGATTGGACGCAAAGCCAATGCCTGCGGCCAGAATTCTTTTTGACGATGCTTTACGGCATTCACTAGCCACTGTCTGTCAATCATTTAGGGTGGCTTGCAAAACGTCTTCTTTAGCGCGAAAGCCAACAAGCACTGCGCTGCCGTTTTTGACGAACAAGGGACGCTTCAACAGCATGACATTTTCGGCGAACGCATCAGTCCATTGCTCATCGCTCCAAGACTTTTTCTCTTCACCAATTGCCCGATAAGCCTGTCCTGAAGTATTGCGCATAGGCTTCGAGCCTAGCGCTGCCACCCAGTCAGCAATCATGTCGCGACTGGGCGGCGCGGTTTTGGTGTCAATAAACTCATAGTTGATGCCGTTGTTTTCTAACCAACTGAAAGCCTTTTTGCAGGTGCCACAATTGGGAATACCGTAAACCTGGAGTGTCATAGCGCTGCCGAAGAATGTTTGATGGAAAACCACGTGAGCTTCAGTAGCGTACCAAATTGTCTGATCGATTCGTTGAGCTCCGGTGCCGCTCCATTGCTCAGCGACGATGCTGAAGACTTCTACGTTCTCTAGCTTTGCTTGAGATCTGGGGAATCGCGAAATTTTTAGACCGACCCTCAACCTTGAGCCCCTAAAAAAACCGCTGATTGAACTCAAGCATGAAGCTTATTTATGGTAATTGCTGCCCTGAAGAATCGACTTGGCTCGATAGAGCTGCTCCAACAACAAGAGTCGAGCTAGTTCATGGGGAAAGGTCATGGGGGAAAGGCTGAGCTGTTGAACGGCAGAGCACTTGACGGACTCACTTAAGCCTGCCGCGCTGCCAATAACAAACACCAAGCTGCCGGATTCGGCTCGGCTCAGAAACTGGGCAAATTCTACAGAGCTGTAGCATTGCCCGATTTCCGTCAAGGCTATGAGGCGATCGCGTCCCTTCAACTGAGCTAGCAGCTGCTCGCCTTCTTTTTCCAAGGTCGAATCTTTGATTTCCAAAATCTCCAGTTCTGGCAGCCGCTTCTGATAGACCTCAAGCCCCTCACGAATCCAACCTTTTTTAATTTTGCCGACGGCCAGCAGTTTGATTTTTGGAAAACTCGTCATAGTGGCAGGTAATAGAGTGATGGTGAGGCGAACGACCGGTTGCCCTTGCAAAGAGATCAAAGATAGCAAGAGGGAATTTTTGAGTTGATTTAGCGCTGAAAATTCCCGTCTCGAAAATGCGCTCAATGCCGGATTCCATACCCAAAACGCATTTTGGCTGTGTTTCATCGCGATTGCAGCGCTAAATCGGTCACACTAAGTCACAATAAAGAAGTAACAGCAGATAACGGTTTATGTTTGGCACCTTCCAGCAAACAATCCTGCGGGTTGAAGTCGACGCTCCAGCTGCAATTATCCGTGACAGCTTGCTGCAACCGCGTCAATTTACGCAGTGGTTGTGGCCCCAAACTTTTTCTGTCGGTTTGCCGGATGTCTTAGAAGTGGATACCACCTTTACCAGCTATCTTGGTCCTCTCAAAGTACAGCACCAGGTCACTGATTTAACGCCTCAAAGCATGCGGTTTTTGCTCTGGGAAGGGGTTGACGGTTTTCATGAATGGCGGTGGGGCGATGGATGGGTACAGTCGCGTATAGAAGGCATCTCTGTGTTGCCAATTAATTTGGGGCAGAGCTTAAATTTGATGCGTTTACAGCGTTTTTTAGCCACACAGAAGGTGCCAGCTTAGGAATGGCAAAAGGTGCCTCCACCGCAGTAGCTCGGCAGCAGCCCAGCAATCTCAAAATTGTCAGCCACCGGCGAAAACATCAACCAATAATCAGCAAACTGCTTTAATCACCGCTTCTAGTTCTTGCAGGCCGCAACCAACCGGACTTTTTGCCCAATTTAGCAGCGCTGATACCCTTTGCCCTTGAGGCGCTATTGATGGGGGCATGAGTGGTGGTGGAACATTGAGAGCATAAACTACAGCATCAAAAGTTGGTCCTGGCAAGCTTGACAGCAGTTGGAACAGCGCCAGTCGCTTTTGCGCCGCGCTAAGCGATTCTGATGGGTCTGCAGTTGCTTCCTCGGCTAAAGGCTCCGTTGGCCTCTCAGCCATTTGAATATTTGGGGGGGGCGATAACGGTGCTCCCCAGCCATCATCAACTGCTGGTTGTACTCCATGTAGCTTATCCACCACGCGAGTAATACCTCTCATGACATTATCAAGCCCGGCATCTTGACTGCGCCATTCGACTACTGGCTTGCCGTCAGTGGGGAGGATCTGCAGCTTGGCAAACGGCATCTGCTGCCAGGCACAAGGCGTCATAATAATGGGAATCACGCGCGCTGTCTTCTCCTCATGGTGCATCAGGGCCCGAGACATTTCTTTGCTGAAGCAAAAGTCAGAGCCAATAAAGCGAGCTGTGATTAGTAGAAGAATGATGTCAGCACTATCAAACGCTTGTAGAATTGCCTGATTCCATTCAGAACCGGCATCGATCGCCCGATCTTGCCAGATGCTGATCTTCCCGAGATTTTGCAGCGCCTTCAAAAAGACGACGAGCTCGTCTTTGAGCGGCTCATCTTTATGCGAATAAGAGACAAACACCTTTAAAGGGCTGGCAGTAGTCGCAGAAGAATTCATAGGCGATCGCTCAACTTTCAACCAAACACTATAGCCAGTTTTTTCATTAGCGCCGCGTTTTTGCGGTCGGCTGTAAGAATAAGAAAAATTGTGGAGCCTAGAGTTTGAAGTTCGTTGTCGCCTATTAACTATTAACACTAGAAACTGTACGGAAGGCGACTCATAACGATGTCCTATTTCGAATCTACCTTCCGTATACTCCGCTCTTAACTGAGGGTTCTATGCTGCAAAATATGCTTGACTCCATTGAAAACGTGCTGCCAGTGCGCGCTCGCCTGGGGGAAGGTCCGCTTTGGGATGCTCAACATCAGCGGCTCCACTGGGTTGACATTTACAATCGCCGGGTGCATACATTTGATCCCGCAGCTAAAACGGCCTCTTTCATCGAAATTGATACCGTTGTGAGTGGTCTATTCCTAATGGATGGAGAGCACCTAATCGTGGCTCAAGAAAATGGGTTGGGCCGGTTGAATCTTGTTACTCACGAGCTGGTGTCGGTGGTCGAAATTGAAGCCAATCGACCCGACAATCGCCTCAACGATGTACGCTGCGATCGCCAGGGTCGCCTTTGGGTGGGCACGATGAACAACAATGAGCAGCCTCAAGCCAGTCTCTATCGCTACGATGCCGATAGTGCCCTTAAACAAATGGAAACCGGGCTGTCCATTGCCAATGGTTTGGGCTGGAGTCCCGATCAAGCCATGTTTTATTTGACGGACAGTCCGCGTCAGACGATTTATGCCTATCGGTTTAATGCCGCTAGCGGCGAGATTAGCGATCGCCGCCCCCTGGTCGATTTGACCCATGAATCGTTTTACCCTGACGGGCTCACCATTGATGCCGCCGGCTGCATTTGGTCGGCAATGTGGAATGGCGGGTGTGTTATCCGGTTCGATCCCGATGGCCAAGAAATGCTGCGGGTGCCGCTACCCGTACCCTTGGTCACTTCCTGTACTTTTGGCGGCCCTAATTTGACCGACCTCTACATTACTACCGCTTCGGCGGGAATGACCCAAGCAGAGCTCAAGACGCATCATCAGGCGGGTGATCTGTTTCGCTTAGCAACGGATGTTGAGGGAATGCCGAGCGATCGTGCTTTATTGGGGTCCTCGTAATTGGATTCAGCCGACTCATCAACGGCTCTGAACTTAGGGATGTGCGAATTAACAACATCCCAATCACGCTCTCTTACCCTGCCACCCAACCACCCTGCTACCAATCAGGTACTTTATTTACTTGCAAAGCCCTTGATGGGGCCGGTAGGGACAGCTGCAGCCAAATGACTTATTACACCTCTTGCCTCAATTAAGATGGCCGGTGTAACATGTAAGACTGTGTCGAAAATAGAAAACCGCCGTCATGCCGAAGCTAAAAACCCGTCGAGCGGCTGCCAAGCGCTTTAAGCGTACGGGCAGCGGCAAGTTTATGCGCCGCAAGGCTTTCCGCAATCACCTGCTCGATAAGAAAAAAACTAAGCGCAAGGTGCGCCTTAGCCATAAGGCCGTTGTGGTGGATGCCGATGCTCCCAATGTTGAGCTGATGCTGCCGTATTCTTAAGCGGCCAATAGAAGAGTGTGTCATGCATGTTTCAGATGTTGGCTTCACTCTGCACAAGTCAGTTCCACAAAGTTAATAGTTGTAAGTAGTAAGGATTAGACACAATGGCACGGGTTAAGCGCGGTAATGTCGCCCGCAAACGCCGCAAAAAAGTATTAAAGCTGGCGAAAGGCTTTCGAGGATCGCATTCCAAGCTCTTTCGCACGGCTAATCAGCAGGTGATGAAGGCGTTGCGATATGCCTATCGCGATCGCCGGCGGCGGAAACGCGATTTTCGTCGGCTGTGGATCACGCGGATTAATGCGGCTGCTCGTTTGCATGGTATCAGCTACAGCCGCTTAATTGGCCAGCTCAAAAAGGCTGACATTGAAATCAACCGAAAAATGCTGGCTCAAATGGCAGTTCTCGATCCCGATGGCTTTAGCAAAGTCGTCGAAATTGCCACTAAAGCCTAAACTTTGAAGGTAATCCTGTCTATTAACGGCATGCGCTTACCGCTGACTATTTTTGGCACATTGCTGGGGATGCAGGTCGTTGCGTCCCCAGTTGCTTTTGCGGCAGAGTTAGAAACAATTCAAGAACGCGGCTATCTTATTGTTGCGGTCAAAGACAACTGGCGGCCTCTCGGTTTTATCGATGAGGCTGGCGAGCTGACGGGACTGGAAATTGATATTGCCGTGCGCCTAGCGGTAGAACTTTTTGACGATCCCACGGCGATTGAACTGGTGCCGGTGACCAATCGAGATCGCCTGACGCTGGTGCTGAACGACGAAGTGGATCTGGCGATCGCGGGGGTGGCGATTACCCCGATGCGGCAGCGCTTGGTAGACTTTAGCAGCCCTTACTACCTAGACGGTACGGCCTTTTTAACCCGCAATCCGCAAATTCAACAGTTGGACGACCTACAGCAGCGGGCGATTGCTTTAATCGAAGGTTCAGAAGCGATTGCCCATGTTGATTACGCGCTGCCCACTGCTGAGCTGATTGGCGTTCCCTCTTACATGGCGGCCTACGAAGCTTTAGAGGCTGGACAAGCAGCCGCGATCGCGGCAGATTTGACCATACTTAGCGGTTGGCGGCAGGAGTATCCAGATTATCGGTTGTTGCCCAGCGTGCTCACTGCCGAGCCACTAGCGGTTGTGATACCTAAAGGAAATCAGCACATTGAGTTGCGGCGATTTGTTGATGAAGCGATCGCAGAATGGCACGCTGACGGCTGGTTAGAAGAACGCTCCAGCGCTTGGGGATTGCCTTAGATGCGGAGGATTAGGTGACCAGTAGCAGAGAATAGGTCCCGGTGTGCATGAACGGCCGTTTGACTGAGCATTTTCACCCTCGCCCATCTCTCCTCTTACCCAATCACCCTACCTCAGACCGCAAATATTCCAGCTAATCCCTTAGCGTGTCAAGATATTTGTATAAGAGACAAGCTTTGAATTTGATGTTGTGAAGCGGTGATATGGAAGATACCAATCTGCTGTTGACTTACCTGGTGACGCTGCTGGCTCTATTGAGTGTGGCAGCAGTGCTTGTAATTCGCCAAGTGTATAAAACGCGGCGTGTGGAAGGTACCTTGAACCGGTTACAGAACAAACTGAGTAAAGAGCAGGGAGCTGCCCAGGAATATTACGAATTGGGCAGTCTAATGCTAGATAAAAAACTGTATTCTCAAGCCGTCATTCAGCTTAAACAGGCCCTCAAGCTGTTGTCGGAAGATGAATCAGAGCAGGCGGCCATAATTTATAATGCTTTGGGATTTGCCTACTTTGCGCAAAATCAGTACGATCTGGCAATTCGCCAATATAAAGAAGCGCTTGAAATTGCGCCAGGTTACGTTACTGCCTTAAATAATCTCGGCCACAGCTATGAGCGCAAGCAGCTAATTGCCCAATCAATCGAGGCCTATGAGGCGGCTTTGAGCTATGACCCTGATAACAAAACGGCCAAGCGACGAGCCGAGTCTTTGCGCAAACGGATGGCACCAGCGGCTCAAGAATAACTCTGCCATCATGCGAATCAGCCCGAGGCTGAGTGGATGCAAAAACCCCCTTCTGACTCACCGGAGCTGAAGGGGGCAATGTGGCTTTGACCGCATCGAAAAAGCGAGTTCAGACGGCTTTAGCGATCTTTGGTCTGAACCAAAATACGATCGCGTAATTCATTTGGCACGGGGTCGAGATGATCGTACTGCCAGCTAAAAGTGCCAACGCCCATCGAGAGCGATCGCAACTCGAGAATCAGACTCTGCATTTCTGATTCGGGAAGGTAAGCGGCAACCATATCCCAGCCCTGCCAGCCAGTTTTGGCTTCATAGCCCAGGATTTGGCCACGACGACCGCTAATCAGCTTCAGCACGTTAGCAGTGAAGCTGTTGGGCACTGAAATTTGCACCGCATCCACGGGCTCCAGCAAAACCGGTTCACATCTAGGGAGCCCCTCCTGCATTGCAATGCGGGCCGCCTGTTTGAAGGCCTGATCAGAGCTGTCTACGGCGTGGTAAGACCCGTGTGTCAGGGTGACGGCGACATCCACCACGGGAAAGCCCAGAGGACCCTGACTGAGGTATTCCCGCACGCCAGTCTCCACGCTGGGAATATATTGCCGGGGCACTACGCCACCCACAATTTTTTGAGCAAAATTAAAGCCTTGGCCACGTTCCAGAGGTTGGATGTCGAGATAGACATCGCCAAACTGACCGTGCCCGCCAGTTTGATGCTTATAGCGACCACGAATTTCTTTCCCTGTGCGGCGAATGGTTTCTTTGTAGGAAATGCGGGGCAGGTGCGTGGACATAGGCAAGTTGTACTTGCGACGTAGGCGATCTAGCGAAATCTTGAGATGCACTTCGCCTTGGCCCCACAAAATGACCTCATGGGTATCGCCATGCTGCTCCCACCGCAATGACGGATCCTCTTCCCTGAGTTTGTTGAGGGCGTCAGTGAGCTTCACTTCGTCACTGCGCTTTTCGGGTGCGATCGCCAATGCGTAAACCGGCGTCAGCACGGCAGCCTTTGGCAACTCCACGCTAGGAGCCGTCAGGGACGACAGGGTGGTGCCAGTGGTAGCGGACTCTAGACGGGAGATGGCCACAATGTCACCAGCTTGAGCCTGAGTTACGCTCTGCTGCTGTGTCCCCATCAGCTGATACAGGCCGCCCATGCGATCGCCATTTAGGCTATCGCCGTTGGCTAGGCTGCCCTGCCACACTCTCACCAGCGACAGCTTGCCTCCCTGGGGGGTGTAAAAGGTTTTGAGCACCTGCGCCAACGTTTCGTCCGCGTCACCTTCCAGGCCGCGATTAGTCGCAGTAATCGCCGCATCGGGCGCTTCTTTCACCAGAGCCTCCCACAGCGGACGAGTGCCGTAGTCTTTGGCGGCCATGCCAAACAAGACCGGCACAATCAGGTCGGCTCCCAAATCTTGCTTGAAGTCCTGTAGGATTTCTGCCTGAGGCGGCTCGATGTCTTCCAAAAGCTCCTCAAGCAGATGATCGTCAAAGTCCGCCAGTGCCTCGAGCATTTCTTCACGGGTGACCTGTTCTGCTGCTTTAAGGGCATCCGGCAGCGGCACCGGATCGGCGGGAGCATCCTCGTGATAGTGGTAGGCCTGTTCCGTAATCAGATCAATAAAGCCAACCAGTTTCTGTTCTTCACGGATGGGATATTGTTGGGGCAGAATAGGCCGACTCGAAACGGTTTTTAGCGCTGCCAGTATTTCCTGAAAAGGAGCCGTGGCTCGATCCATTTTGTTAATCCAGATCAGATGAGGAATTTCCCAACTGTCAAGAAATTGCAACAAAGGAGCCAACGTCAATACGCGATGGGGATCAGCTTCGCAAACGATAATAGCGGCATCTACTCCCAACAGAGCATTATCCGTTTCTTGCTGTAGTTCCACCGATCCTGGACAATCTAAAAAATTAAAACAAACGCCGCCATACTGTGCGCTGGCGGCGTTTAATTCAACAGTCATCGTGCGATCGCGGGCTTCTGGGGTGGCATCGCCTAAGGTATTGCCGTCTTCAATTTTGCCTTTACGAGCGATCGTTTTACTAACGTATAGCAGGCTTTCTAATAGAGTAGTTTTACCACTAGAGTAGGGGCCAACAATCGCAATATTGCGCGGCCCCGATAAGACTTTCCGGGTCATAATTACCCCTTCCATTTAGGTGTGACAGTTTCCACCTAAATTCCCGCAGCGAATGGAAAATCAGGTGAATCAATTACCAGTTAATCTCTGGCTTATATTCACATTAACCTCCCCACAAACTTTGTGATTCACTTGCACAAGAAAATTTATTCAGCTAAGAAGCTTATGTCTTTATTGAGAAAAGTGAACATGTTTGAGGTGTTTGATTGACGTTTTGGGGACTATAAAATCGAGTCGACTAAATCTTAAGAAAAAGTGTTTTTATGGCCAAGAAAAAGATTGAATGGCCGCGGCAATTGCGATCGCTAGGGCTGCTGCTTGTGAGTTTAGTCCTGCTATACGGGCTGGGAAATTTGTCGCTGCATTCAACAGCTGAAGAAGTCGATCTGCCGCTAGCCGAGACTGTCAGCATCGATTACGCGGCTGCTTTGACAGAGTTGCAAACATCGTTCACGTTTCGAGGAGAACCGATAAATCCCAGAGCGGTGATGGCGCTGGAGCCATGGCTTTCGGATCAGTTGCCGGGCGCGATCGCTGTGGATGTCGAAGGATCAACTGCTGACACTAACCAGTTTTATGCTGACGTCTCAGTAAACGAGGCTGGACGGGTAATTGCTGAGTGGGAGCAGCAAGGCGATCGCCGCTTTGCCGGCTATCTTCCACTTGGCCAACTCAGTGACGGCACCTACGTCTTGCGAACGTTCATTAATACCGGCGGCAGTGCCACCTTCCCGTCGGTGATGCTGGTGACCTGTGGTCTCGACAGCGAAATGTGGCGGGATGGCGCGCCCCGCTCGCGGCTGACCCTGACGCGACGCGGCGAATTATTTCTTGACATGGGCTACTCTGGCGACATCGCGATCGCGGGGCAGCAGATTACGTTTACTCCCGCCCCCCGTGGAGACTCGCCAATGACGGTTGAAGTAGCTCCACTCTGACAATCCCGGCGGCTTTTCCAATCCAGTCTGGACACTGCTCGCGAAACATGGTTTCAGCTTGCAGACTTTTGGCAGTTTTCGCCATCGAATGCTGGGAAATCCCTTCCTTTACTACCCCGGCATAAGATTGGGGAGCTTCAACAACAAAGCGGAGAGTCTAAAACGATTGCCTCACTGATGAGCTCGCTGGCGGCCTCTCCTGCTGTTAAGGCCTAAGCCGACCAAGGCTCGCGGAAGTCAGCGTAGAGCGTTAAACCACCGTCAATATAAAGTGTTTGTCCAGTAATGTAAGTAGCCTCGTCAGAAACTAGAAAAGCTGTGGCAGCGGCCATCTCTTCCGGCGTGCCGGGACGCCCTAAAGGAATATGGCTATTCACTTCGGCTTCTTTTTCAGGGTTATCTACCCAGTCAGAGTTAATCGGTGTTGCGGTGGCGCCAGGGGCGATCGCATTGACCCGAATGCCCTGCCGCGCATATTCTAACGCCAGGGTTTTTGTCAGGTTCCCCATGCCTCCCTTGCTCATGGAATAGCTGATGTACTGCGGTCGGGGAATTATTTCATGGACGCTGGAGACATTGATGATAACTCCAGGCTGCTGCTGCTTAAGAAACTGCTGAATGGCCTCTCGCGAACATAGATAGGCGCCGCGTAAATTGACGTTGATGACCTTATCAAAGGCATCTGTTTCCAACTCATGAGAGGCTGCCTCAATCTGAATACCGGCATTGTTAATAAAAAAATGAACGGTACCAAAGGCGTCGTTTGACTTTTGAAAGAGTTTCAAAATGTCATCTTCTTGAGAAATATCTGCCTGAACCATCAGCGTTTTAATTTCATATCCAGCCGATTGGGCCTGTTGCTGGGCCGTCTCGGCAGTTTTTGCTGCACCTTCCTCGTCACTACGATAATTAATAACGACGTTACAGCCTTCTGCCCCGAGGCGAATTGCGATCGCCTGGCCAATGCCTGAACTAGCGCCAGTTATAACAGCGGTTTTTCCCTGCAATCCTTTCATGGAGCTTACCTTTACTTGAACGAGCCTCGCTCGCTTATCTCTCGCAAGTTAAGCTTTGTTCCCATTGCCGTCATCTCCTGTCGGGCAGAGATGGCGCCAGCAGGCAGGGGAAAGGTCAAAATGGCTAGCGCAGAACCGAGAACAGAGATCCCTAGCGATTGCGCCGTATAGGCAAACGGACATTTGCCGCATATCACTAATACCCTCATCTGCTCAATGCCTGCCATAGAGTTGTTGCGTTTTTAGAACAAGCGCAAAGTTTGTTGAGCCAGCCACGACATTTCTCCATGCTTGGCGTTAACTGGTAGGAGACGTAAGATGGCGCTCTTTGTAGAGTCATGGCACGGTTAATTTAGCTCCATAGCCGCCAGATGATGATGAGATTCGTTAACTCGGCGGCTTTGCTTTAAGCAGTCGTTACATCAGGTAGCAAGATGATTTCTTCTGACCTTATGCATCTCGACGCAAGTATTTCAAGGTTCGATCGCAATCAGGTGCAGTTGAATCTCGCACTGGCGAACGAAGATATGCTGAAGTCTTTATTAGCTGACTGCTCATCAGCGATCGCTCGCCCTCACCAAATCGGGCAAGTTCGGATTGCGATTGGGCCACCGGCTGGGATAACCGGGCTAGAGCACATTGATGCAGTGATTGAATATGAGCAGATTTGGTGTATGCCGGCTGCTGGCGCCCCCTCCGGTAATGACTTTGCGATGCGGGATCTGCAAGCGCTGACTCGCTGTCAATCTGACTTAAAAACGTTGGCGTGGCGCGTCAATTTATCTGAAGCGATCGCGCTGCTACAACATGGAGGCTTCGATGAAGAGCAAATTCAGCGGATTTTGCAACTGCCGTGGGAGGCTTGGCATCGCTCCTGGTGGGATACATTAGAGCCGCAGGGGCATCTTGGGCTGCCGTTCCAGCGTTGGTTTCGTACACGGTGCTACAGCGATGGCACCTACACGCTGCAATATACCGACCACTATCCCCAAGATGCGCCTCGCTGTTTTCATGGCATCTGGCAGCAAGTCCCTCTGATGATCAGCCACAGCAGCGGTCGCTTTGGCGAAATCTTGACTGGGTTGCGCCAGGCTTGCCATCAGCTCAAAACGGAGCGTTCTTTGCTGCTCGCCAGCAAATTGACGGAGCCTGAAGCCGAGGGCTATATTCGTCAGGGTGTCAGCCTGTATCCCTTAGAGTCCACAACCTCCAGATAGGCAACCGCTCAACTTGAGGGATCTGCACTTAAATAACCCACCTAAAGCGCAAACAGCAGACATCAGTCAGATCTCTAATGCTATGGCAATGCAGAATTCCAGCCTTTATTTTACGCCCCTCAAGTAGACACGATAATGCCTATCTCAAAAACACCTGTTTCAAATTAGGACGCCTCTTAAGCAGATCACTGTGCAAACTTAAAGAAATACTGCAGCCATCAACCTGTTTACAGTCAGTATCAAGCAATTAAGAAAGGTGCAAAGAAGCAAACCACCCATGCCCTGGCTTTTATTCCAGTGCCTTCGCGGATACCAACGCTTGACTGCCGATTCAACTCAGGAATCAGAAATGTTCAGCCATCAATATTTGTTGGAGCGCCTCCTAGATTTTTCACGGGCGCGACGGCGCTGCTGTCGACGCCGTTCCGCATTGATTATCGCCTTTTCTACCGGAAAACCGACAACTGGAACAACTTGTTCCTGTCTCTCTCTCTCTAAATTCTTAATTTCGGTGTAGTCAGTCCAGTGAATACAATCAACCGGACAGGTATCAATAGCTTCTTGAATCACCTCTTCAGGATCACCATCCTGCCGAATGACCCGAGCACGACCGTGGTCAGGTTCCATATAAAAGGTATTGCGGGCAACTAAGGCACAGTTCCAGCAGCCCACACAGGTCAACTCGTCGACATAGACGCCCTTCTGACGCGCAGTCCCTCCTAACTCTGGCTCCAGTCCAGTGCGTTCTTCAGAAGAGCCACCCAGATCACCACCTAACTCAGGCTCAAACCCACTGGGAGAGGATTCCAAATTCTCGTCAACGTCGTCTGAAAAGGCCTCATCAAAATATTGAGGCATGGGATTCCCTGTTGATACAACCTAAGACCAGCGCTGAACAACCAGACGGATTGCGCCATCTTCAGTAGTCGCCTGCTCAGACACCTGAAATCCCTGCTCGGAAGTGGCTTCCATCACCGTGCGAAAAGCATAGCGCTGGCTGACCTGATTGATGAAACCATCAACCGAAAGCGATTGCTGCCAGTACTGCAAATCACCAACCAACTCATAACTCTGAGTTTCGGGATTCAACCGAAAACCAATGTCAAAGCCATTAGGCTGCTCTATCACGATTTCAGCAGCTTCAGTCTTGCCTTGGTATCCACGAATCGGTGCAGGACCGGACTTCCAATCGATTCCAAGATCAGTTAAGGCTGCCTGGAGAGAAGAAAGGTTACGAATCTTAGTCCGAATTTGGCTAAAGTGTGACATGTTAACCGCAATTAAACGAATTTTATTGAACTATCCCCAATCACTGTAGGCTTCTTGAGCCTGCACATCTTCCGATGACGCCTGTTGAATTACCTGACCATAATAGTCAGACGTGTTTTCACGACTAACCACATTTCCAAGCTGTTGCTCAATCTTGTGAGTAATTTCTTCGCAAGACTTGCCGACAACACCAGTCACCATCTCCTTGACGCGACCGTCGGGGTAGATGATGAATTCCAAGGTTTCCATATAGCACTTGAGGAATGAAAAACTGTATAAACCTGAAAGCCTAATGCTAGCCAAAAGCCATTATGCAACTTTATTTTACTAAGCATCCCGAAGCAACAGTGAACCATCTCATAGCAAAAGTTTATGCAAATTATTGACGGCGAGAGTACTTACTCCAAACTAGCGTAAGTGTTACGCAATATGCCAGAAAGCGTCAACCAATAAATGGTAATTCGTAGAATGCGACTCACGAATTTGCAAGGTTTTCGTCCAAAAAACTTTGCAGTTCTTCACAAAATGAGATGCAGTCGGTCAAGTTGCTTTGCAGATTGGCTGAAGTGATGAATTGCTTGATTGAAGTCTGCTGAATCGCCTCATAATGTTGGACTGTGAAGTCGTTAGGGATGTCACCATGAATGTTCAAAAGCCGTCGTCTATGTCTGCTATTGCTGTTGGAGTTCTTGGGTTTGGGGGCTTGGGACAAGCCGCAGCGCGGGTGCTGATGCCCAAAACCGAAATGATTTTAGTGGCGGCGGCGGATAAACAAGGCTATGTCTATGACGATCGCGGATTGGTCCCGCAGCACTGTATTGAGACCTATCGCGATCGCGGGTCGGTAGGCTATGTCGAGCCAGGTGGTGTCCTGAGCCAGCAAAGCATCCACGACCTGATTACGGCTGCCCCTGGCGTACAGGGCTATTTTTTAGCGCTGCCCAATTTGCCTAACACCTTCATGGCATCGGTCGTCCAGCAGTTTATTGAGTCTGGGTGGAAAGGCGTGCTGGTAGATGCTCTTAAGCGCACCAGCGCCATGGCGCAAATTTGGGAACTGCGAGCCGCCCTACAGGCAGCGGGGATCACTTATATGACTGGCTGTGGTGCCACGCCGGGACTGTTGACCGCCGCCGCTGCCATTGCAGCGCAGAGCTACACCGAAATCCACAGCGTCAAGATCACATTTGGCGTCGGCATTGCCAACTGGGAGGCTTATCGCGCCACCATCCGCGAAGATATTGCCCATATGCCTGAGTATGATGTCGATGCGGCTCGGGCGATGACCGACGCTGAGGTGGCGGCGCTGCTTGATCGCACTGGCGGTATTCTGCAGCTTGAAAATATGGAGCACGCCGATGATTTGATGCTGGAGTTAGCGGGTATTTGCGATCGCGATCAGGTCACGGTGGGTGGCATTGTGGACACTCGTAATCCCAAGAAACCGCTGAGCACTAACGTAAAAGTAACGGGACGTACGTTTGAGGGCAAACTGTCTACTCATACGTTTACCCTAGGTGATGAGACCAGCATGGCAGCTAACGTTTGCGGCCCGGCTTTTGGCTATCTCAAAGCTGGTGTGGCACTGCATCAGCGCGGCCAAACGGGACTTTATACCGCCGCTGAAGTCATGCCTTCGTTTGTCCGATAGATGGGCGCCACTGGTTGAGGCGATCGCCCATTTTTAGCGCTTCCAGTATTAATTGATGACATGCCCCGCGGCTAAAGCGTCGGTTCTATGACGACTGCGGCGAAGCAATGCTTTAAACTGACAAAAGACCGATAGGTCATCCAAGGGATCAAGCGTAACTAAGCCTGTAGCCATTTCTTGAAATTTTCGTTCCATTGGCGGATCAAAATCTCACCGCTGAATGAGATAGTAAAAGTTTAACGTTTGCATAAGGTTCGACCCGACTTATGGCTCATATCGAATTTGCTCGCGGTGTTGTCGAAGAAATTATTCCTGACGTTCGGTTGACGCGATCGCCGGATGGTCTCGACGGTACCGCCACCTTTTACTTCGACAAACCCAAAGCCTTGTCGGAAGACGAAGGGGTCGAAATTACGGGCATGTATATGGTGGACGAAGAAGGCGAGCTTTCTACCCGCGAGGTTAAGGGCAAGTTTGTTGACGGCAAGCCGGCGGGCATCGAAGCACTCTTTGTCATGAAGAATCAGGTTGAATGGGATCGCTTCATGCGTTTTATGAATCGTTATGCAGAGCAAAATGGATTGGGCTTCACCAAAAGCTAGCGGGTACGTCCCAGCCTCATCCTGATATCTAATAACGGGTCGATTCATCTCACAACTCAGAGATGGTCTTCTGATCAAATTTAGCCACCACCAACAATGGTGACAATTTCCAAACGATCTCCCGCTTGCAAATAGGTTTTTTCCCAAAATTGCCGATGCAAAATTTCGCCATTATATTCCACCGCTACTAGCCGTGGATTCAAGCCTCGCTGCTGTAAATAATCAGGCAGCAGCGTTTGCGGCGCACATTGAGCAGCTTCGCCGTTCACTTGTAGTTGGATGGGGATAGTCATACTCACGCCAAAATGGGAAAAATTCTAGTCGAGTTAATTTAGGCAGTAATTGAGGTGTTGATTGCTTCTAGCTGAGCCCTGAGCTGCCGACTCTTGACTGTGGGATCATCTGCCTGCATGAGTGCTCGGACTACGGCCACGCGATCGCCGCCCGCCGCCATGACTGCCGCTAGGTTTTGCTCGTCGATACCGCCAATAGCAAAGAAGGGTACGGGAGAATTAGCCGCCGCGTAGCGTACGTAGTCGAGCCCAGCAGCGGCTTTATCAGGCTTAGTCGGTGTCGCATAAACTGGACCAACGCCGATGTAGTCGGCGCCTTCTGCCAGAGCTTTAGCCATTTCCTCCGGATTCGTGGTTGAGCGACCAATAATCCGGTGGCGGCCCAACAGCTGCCGCGCGGTCGCAATAGGCAAATCCTGCTGACCCAAATGCACGCCATCAGCATCTACAGCTAGGGCTAAATCAACGCGATCATTAATCAAAAACAGCGCGCCATATTTTTGGCACAGCGCTTTAAGCGCCTGAGCAATCAAAATGCGATCGCAGTCATTGCCCTGTTTCTCGCGGTATTGCACTAGCGGTAAGCCTCCCTTCAAGGCCGCTTCCACAATGGGCAACAGGTCAGGCGACGGCGACGTCACCAAATAAAGTCGCGCCTGGTGTAGCTGCTGAAACCGCTGGTGGCCCATAATCTCGCTTTCCAGCCCATAAACTTGATAGCGCCACTGTTTGCAGGCGGCAGCCATCTCTGGACGATGGATTTTGCCATATTCCTCTAGCGATCGCAGCGCTTCTTGGACACGGCAAAAGTTGGCCTGCAATACTTGAGTGACATCTCGGCGAACGGTCTCCTGGGGATGGGTTAAGGTGACGCCTGTGTCGTTGGGGGTGTCTCGGGCGGCGCGCAGTTCTGCCGTATGCCATTGACCAAGGCTTTGGCGTAAATGCTTGAACTTTTCCGTCCAGTCATGGTGATTCAAGCCAAAACGACACCAGTCTTCCAAAATCCGCAGACCTTCACGGGCGCGATCGAGATTAGCATCTAAGATGCGATGGACTGCGAGGTTGGTCGACGACAGGGAAGCAGCAAAATCGTTCATGCGGAGAGATTATTAATAGCCTTCTCTCAATATTAGGGAAAAACGCGGCAGGACAGCATGGCAAGTCGCTTAGGAGAGAGCATATGGGGATCAAAGTAGACAGAAGTTCTCGACTATGGAGTGCTGAGCAAAGTCACAGCCCTAACCCATCCCCGCTGATGACGCTGGAAAAACCGCTACTCAGATAGCAGCATAAATAGATCGCTATAGTGTGAATAGAGTTTGGCGATCGCCCATGGCGGCTTTCGGATCAGCTACACTACAGCATCAATTCGTTCACAGTAACGGCGTGCGGCTGCATTATGTGACTCAAGGTCAAGGGCCACTGCTGCTGTTTTTGCATGGCTTTCCAGAATTTTGGTACACCTGGCGACATCAAATTCCGGTATTTGCCGAACACTTCACCGTCGTCGCCATTGACCTGCGGGGCTATAACGACAGTGACAAGCCGACTGCCGTCAGCGACTACGCTATTCCCACAGTGGTCAAAGATGTTTCTGAATTGATCACCACTTTAGGGCACGAGCAGTGTTATCTGGTGGGTCACGACTGGGGCGGTGGCATTGCGTGGAGCATGGCTTATGCGCACCCAGCTCAGGTTGCTAAGCTCATTGTGCTCAACTGTCCGCACCCACAGCGGTTTTTAGACGGCTTTAGACTGCCTATGCAGTGGCTACGCAGTGCGTACATGGGATTTTTTCAACTGCCGTGGCTGCCAGAGTGGGTGCTGTCGGCCAATAACTATCAGTTCATCGATCGCGCCTTTGATGCTATGGCGGTCAATCGCAGCGCCATCACGCCAGCCGATGTGCAAGCGTTCAGAAACGCGATCGCCCGTCCCGGAGCACTACAGGCGGGACTCAATTACTATCGCAATTTATGGTCAGCGATATGGGCTCAAACTGAATGGCCCGTACTGGAAGTGCCCACACTGCTGATATGGGGAGAAAATGATCCCGCCTTTGAAAATAGTCTTGTCAAAGGGACCGAAGACTACGTGCGCGACTTTCACCTGCGATATATTCCCAACTGCGGCCATTGGGTGCCACAGGAATATCCTGAGCTCGTGAATCGCTACATGGCTGATTTCTTGGGCGTTCAAAATCTTGAGCCGTGAAAGCCGTCAGCGTAAAAATTCCGAATAGTCATAGCAAATGCTTAAAAAAGATCTTTGGCTCTCACCAGAAATGAGATATGGCAATGACGGTTTCTAATCAGGAAATTCAAGCCTGTCTGCGGCGGCTAGTGGAGGAACGCGGGCCCGCTAAAAGCATTTGTCCGTCTGAGGTAGCGCGAGCGCTAAAATCCAATGATTGGCGATCGTTGATGCCGCAGGTGAGGGCCGTTGGCACAACCTTAGCCAAAGCCGGTGAAATTGTGGTGACTCAGAAGGGCACAGTAATTGATCCTGCAGCCAGCAAAGGGCCGATTCGCTATCGCTTACCCGGCAATCAATAGGCCGAAGGCCCCACCGAGGCCAATCCCAGCGCTGCAGGTTGCTGCCAGCACCAGCGTCGTTTGCCAGCGGTTCAATCGATAGAGGAGGCGATCGCCGGTTTCTGCGCCGATAACCGCACCAATTGCTGGCACCAAAATGGCCAGCAGGCCAATCCTGATCACCTCAAAGGTGGTGCCACTCATCGCAACTTCATCGAGCTGAGCGGTGCCGACAAAGCCTAACGAAATACCCAAGGCAATCGCTAGCAGGACAGTACCGATGATTGCCAACAGCGCCAACAGATTTGCCGCCAGCCAAGGTCGGCGGCTTAGGGCTCGCGGCCCTGCTAAGGCCAGCGCTTGGGCCACAATGCCCACCAATGCCAAATTCCAGATCCAATAGGGCACTGGAAAAGCGGCCAGTAACAGCCCCATGGATAGATAAAGCAGGGCCGTAATTACGACCCATGCCCACGGCAGGCGGTCGGGGCTGCCGGGGCGCTGGCGAAAGCGCCGCCACAGTGACGGTCGGCGACGGCGGCGACGCGGAGAAGAAGTCATACCTCAACGGGTCAATGACCCAAGCGAACAAAATTTGGCACTCAGCGAATTCACATTAGTTTTATAAACTCGCCTTAAACTGAGACACAGTATACAAGCTGTCTGGTGCCCATGGTGATGCCATTACGTTCGCAAACGCTTCGCGCCTTTGGAAAAAAACCTCGTCTGTGGATACCGCTGATTGGCGCGATCGCCGTGGCGCTATTGTGGCTTGGCCAAATGGGCTGGTCCGCGCCCGAGTCGATTGCTCCTCAGGCGCTAATGGCAGCGCTGGAGACGGATGGAGCACCGCTGGTATTAGATGTGCGATCGCCAGCAGAGTATGCGGCTGGTCATATTCCCGGTGCCGTCAATTTTCCCCATCGGGAAATTCCTGACCGTTTGGCTGAGTTGGCTGCCTTCAATCAGGCAAAAGTTGTCGTGTACTGCGAGCTTGGCGTGCGAGCGGCTATTGCCGAAAGAACGTTAGAGCAGGCTGGTTTTCAGCAAGTTTTGACCCTTGAAGGAGATATGCGCGGTTGGCGCAGTGCAGCACTGCCCATTGCTAGCCGTGACTCGCCGCTGGCGCCTTAGATTCGTAAAAAAGGTGTTTAAATTTCGGCCTGCGGGTTTATCTTAAGCTTGTGAGCCTTACCGATCTATGCCCTTATCCGCATTACTACAGGGGTTCTTAGGAGCTTCTAGTTTACTGATCGGCGCTATTTTGGGTATTTGCTGGAAGCCAGGCCGAGTTGTTACGGCAGCTATTATGGCTTTCGGCAGTGGTACTCTGCTAGCCGCGATCGCCTTCGACATCACGCAGCCGGTTTATGAGCAAGCCGGTTTTTGGCCCCTGCTGGTGGGATTCACCATTGGCGGCGCTTTATTCACCCTAATCATCAACTACATTGACGATCGCGGTGGCTTCATTCGCCATCCCTCTTCCTCACGGCGATTTTTCTATCACCACCGACAAGAAGAAACCTCAGAGGTGCTGGACGAAATCGCCCACGTCGAAATGCTTCATAACCTCTCGCCTTCAGAGGTGCAGGCGATGATTCCTCTCCTCAAGCCGCTAACCGTCGAACCTGGCACTACTCTCTGTCAAGAAGGTTCAGCGGGAGACGCCATGTTCATCATCCTGGCGGGCGAAGCCGATATCTACAAAGGGCCACAGCTAATGGCGCAGCTTGGGGCCGGTGAGATGTTCGGTGAAATGGCGCTGCTCACTGGCGAAGAACGGTCTGCCAGTGTGGTTGCCCGGACCCCGATGAAGCTCTATGAGCTAGATAAATCAGACTTTGACGGGATGTTGACGCGATCGCCCCATCTGGCCAGCGGCCTCAGCCGCATTTTGGCGCGGCGACTACGCGAGACCACTCAATCCACCGCTAAAGCCCGAGAGCGCTCCGAAGGGCAATGGCGACAGCAGGTCCTCGATAGTGTCGAGGTCGATTTTCCCTTGTCTGAGCAGCAGATTCAGCAGCTCGCTAAAAGCTCGGCGCCGCTAGCCATCCTGGTGGGCACGCTAATGGACAATATTCCCGAAGCCCTAGTGATTGGCTTTAACGTGGGCAACGGCAGTATCAGCGGCTCTTTTTTGATGGCGGTCTTTATCTCCAATATTCCAGAGGCGCTGTCTAGTTCCGTCGGCATGCAGCAGGCTGGCACCGCCGCTCGCCGCATTCTCACCTTATGGGCGGGCGCTGTGCTGCTGTGTGGCTTAACGGCCATGCTCGGCAACTTCCTCAGCACGGTTGCCAGTGGCTGGGTCCTGGGCTCTGCCCAAGCGCTGGCCGGCGGCGCCATTCTGGCCATGCTTTCGAGCACCATGATGCCCGAAGCCTACGAACTCGGCGGCGGGACTGTCACCTACTCAACCATTGCGGGCTTTTTAGTCGGCTTCTGGGTCGTCACTCTTTCTCTGGTCGGCTAACGGCACAGTTTCTCCACGCCTCTGATAGCCAACAAGGCATTCAGGGTTGATTGATGAACCGTTCTGATGGTGTGCCAACACTATTCTTTTGCCGCGCTTTGGGCTGTGAGCCGCATGGAAGCAGCTTCAATAAAAATTCGCTTCACTTCTCCATGGGAATCGCGAATGCTAGTTTCAATGCGACGGACAGCAGCTTCGATGTCATCAGCAGAGAGATCGTCGGCAAATTCGATATTGAGCGCTAACATCACATCTTTGGGAGCCAAATGTAGGGTAATCAGCGAGCCCATGCCGACAACCGCTTGGTCCGCTTTGATAATCGCTTTCAGACTTTCTTGAGTTTCCGGCAAAGCACTCTCGCCAATTAAGAGCCCTTTGGTTTCGGAAACTAGAACGATCGCCACCACTGTCAAAATCACACCGATAATAATGGAGGCAACCGCGTCATACGTAGTATTCTGAGTGACTTGACTGAGATAGACGCCTCCAAACGCTACTCCCAGACCCAACAGCGCCGCCGCGTCTTCAAAAATCACAATAAAACTACTGGGATCTTTGCTGCGCTTCATTGCGGTCCAGAGATTGCCCTGCCGATTCGGATTTTGATGCTTAAATTCGCGGATGGATACCGTTAGCGCTGCGGCTTCAAAAATGGCGGCTGTGCCCAACACGCTGTAGCTGACCACCGGACTGGCAGAGGGTTCAGCGGCTTGAAAGCCCTGTATGCCTTCGTAAATTGAAAAGCCACCGCCTAGAGAAAAAATCAGTACGGCCACAACCAGCGACCAAAAATACAGTTCCTGTCCGTGCCCTAGGGGATGCAGGTCATCAGGGCCTTTTTCGCTTTGTTTCAGACCATATAGCAGCAGAATTTCGTTAACCGAATCGACCACGGAGTGAATGCCCTCTGAGAGCATGGCCGAGCTGCCGCTGATGCCCGCCCCGACAAATTTAGCGATCGCGATCGCCACATTTGCCAGCAGGGCTGCGTAAATTGAAACTTTGGATGAGGAATCCGACATAAATTGATGACACTGGTCGCTGAAAATCCAAGCCGTCACTCGGCGCTTTAGGCTAAGCCGGCAAGCCATCTGGCGAACAGTTAAGCCTCCGAAGAGGGCTAATAGTATTGGCCTAGATGACTAAATATTTACATTATTCTTTGATTTTCCCAGATAACCCTAAATTCCGCTTCTAACTTTGGGCTAACTGTTTCGTTCAGCGCAAGTCTGTTCTTCGGTTCCAGCGTCCGGAATGGCCTATACGTTGGCCAATTCTCAAGCGTCCGCCGCCTGGGCTCGGTCGGCCTGCACTCCCGCTTCAATATCATCTAGCGTCTGAATGACTAGGCGCTTCGCCTGCATTTCCCAGCCCCACTTTTGAACTTGAAAGGCTACGTAAAAGCCGATGCCGGTGGCAATAATATCAAGGGGTTGACGAAAGGAAATGCCAATCAGCAGCCCCAAACCACCAATGCCCCAGAACGGCAAGGCCACCAGTTGGCGATCGCGTTGAACCAGCTGGGCGACAAAATTACTGGGAATTGATTCCTCCACCTGCTCGCGAATGGCCTTTTGCTCTCTGTAAGGCACTGCAAAGCCAAATTTGCGCCGCAGCTTTTCAATTTTGCGGGCATCGGTGCTGTACTGCGTTAGCTCATCTTCCGCCATGCGGATTAGTTTTTCGGCCTGCTGGTTCATTGTTCATCAAAATGGGGATCAAGACTGTCTTTATCCTACGGTAGTCCTGCGTTCCCTTCTGAGAAATCGAGTGCTTTACGGGATCAGATCATGGCACGCCGTTATTAATTTTGGGGTTTTCGCTTCTGGTTCTTCACGCTTTATTCTTCGCATTCTGCTATAGGATCTTTTCAGCCTATCGACCTGTTGCCATGCTGACCATCGCCTTGCCCAAAGGGGCACTCCTGAACGAAAGCATCGCTCGCTTCCAAGCCATCGGCCTGGACTTTAGTGCCTTTCTCGACAAATCAAATCGCCAACTGCAGATTACCGCACCCGGCGGGCAGGCTCGGGGATTACTAGTGCGGGCACAAGATGTGCCAGTTTATGTGGAATATGGTCAAGCGCAGCTAGGCATCGTGGGCTACGACGTTCTGCGCGAAAAGCAGGCTGATGTGGCCCAGCTAGCGGATTTAGCGTTCGGGCACTGCCGCATGTCGGTTGCTGTTAAGGCCAGCAGTCCCTATCGCGCCGCCATTGATTTGCCGGCGCACTGCCGCGTGGCCTCAAAATTTGTCAACTGCGCCCGCGAGTTTTTTCAAGGCATTGATTTGCCAGTAGATATCGTGCCGCTTTATGGCTCGGTGGAACTGGGGCCGATTACGGGCATGTCAGAGGCGATTGTCGATTTAGTCTCGACCGGGCGCACTCTGCAGGAGAATAACTTGACCGAGCTGGATGTGCTGTATGAAAGCACCGCCCGCCTGATTGCCCATCCCATCAGCTATCGCGTTAATCCGGACGGGCTGGCAGAGGTGATTCAAGCGCTGCGATCGCCTTCTCTGGTGACTGCCTGACGCCAGTGGTCGCTCAACGCCAGCCATCGGTTAGTAACCTGCGATACAGTGTGAGCAGAGCACAGTGCCGCCTAGGCGGAATATGTGATTTTTTTGATATTGGCAACCGGGCGAGCGATCGCACCGACTCTGTTTATGATTGTAGCGACCACTTCTTCTCCGCCCCCCGACCATCGCCAGAAATCAGCCAGTGTGGATAACGACTGGCGCTTATTTTTGCGTCTGTGGCCCTACATTCGCGCCCAGCGGCGAGCTTTGTGGCTGCCCTTTCTGCTACTGATACCGCTGTCTTTGGCCAATGCCCTGCAGCCGCTGCTAATCGGTCAAGCGATTTCGCTGATTCGCCAAGAGCCAGTGGCTTGGTTCCTTGAAGACCGAACGCTGCAGGGGGGCCTCAATATTTTGGTGGCGCTGCTGCTGCTGACTGTGATGGTGCGCTTGACGCTGGATGGTTGGCAAAGCTTTTTGGTTCAAAAGGTAGGACAGCAAGTTACGGCAAACATTCGCAATGACCTATTTGCCCACGTCACGTCACTGGCGGTACGCTTTTTTGATCGCACCCCCATCGGCAAACTAATCACGCGCCTGACGAGCGATGTCGATGCGCTGGGCGACGTCTTTTCGACGGGGGCAGTGGGCATTTTTAGCGATATCTTTTCCATCCTTGTCATTGCGGTGGCGATGTTTTGGCGGCAGTGGCAGCTAGCGCTGTTGTTGATGGCGCTGCTGCTGCCGGTCACTTGGCTGACTATCTATTTTCAGCAGCAATATCGCAAAGCGAACTATCGGGCCCGGGAAAAACTGTCTGAACTCAATGCCACTCTGCAAGAGAACATCATGGGCATCGAAGTGGTGCAGATGTTTCGTCGTGAACGTTACAACGCTGAAGCGTTTCGCCATACGAACAATCAGTATGTGCGGGCCGTTGACGCCACAATTTTTCACGATTCTGCTGTGTCCTCAACGCTGGAGTGGATATCTTTAGTGGCGATCGCCGGTGTGCTCTGGCTCGGCGGCTACTTGGTCATGCAGGACGCCCTGACCTTCGGCGTATTGACCACATTTATTCTTTACGCCCAACGACTATTTGATCCGCTGCGGCAGTTTGCCGATAAATTCACCTCCATCCAAGCGGGGTTTACTGCCGTCGAGCGGATCACCGATCTGTTCAGCGTCCCCATCGAAATCAAAGATCCGGAACTAGAGCCAGCTTCCCAACCGGCTGTGGCCTCAATACCCTCCTCGGTCCGGTTTAATGGCTCCAGCCACGCCGCGATTGCGCCTCAAGCCATCACCGACAGCATTCAGGCTCCCGTTGCAGCTGCAGAAATTCGCTTTGAACACGTATTATTCGGCTACAAATCTGATGAATACGTACTTAAGGATTTAGATTTCACCGTTCGCCCCGGCGAGAAAGTAGCGCTGGTCGGCCCCACTGGCGCCGGTAAAAGCTCGATTATTCGGCTGCTCTGTCGCCTTTATGATGTGAGCCAGGGAAAGATTTTGCTCGATGGCGTCAACATTCGTGATCTGCCTCAAGCTGAACTGCGACGACGGATGGCCGTCATCCTGCAAGATGGCTTTTTGTTTGCTGGCGATATTAAAAGCAACATTGCTTTAGGCGAAGACTATTCTCTCGCCACCATTCGCGCCGCCGCCGAAAAAACTAACGTAGCCCCGTTTATTGAACAGTTGCCCCAAGGATATGACACGCGGCTGCGAGAACGCGGGACTAACCTCTCCGGCGGACAAAAGCAGCTATTGGCCTTTGCTCGGGCGGCAGTTCGCAATCCCAGTATTCTGATTTTGGATGAGGCTACGGCAAATCTTGATGTCGGCACTGAAGCTCTGATTCAAGATGCCCTCGAAAAGTTGCTCGTAGATCGCACGGCCATCATCATTGCCCACCGACTTTCAACGATTCGCAACGTCGATCGCATTTTGGTTCTAAAACAGGGCGAGCTAATCGAGCAGGGAAATCACGAATCTCTCCTGGCTCAAGATGGCCTTTATGCCAGTTTGTATAAGCTGCAAATGCTGGAAACCTAAGGGGGGCGATCGCGTCATTTACAGGAATCGAGTCAAATAATTGCGGAGGTTCTGTTGCCCTATGACAAGGGATGACGCCTAACTTTACTGAAGCTTTATTTTTGACTCCGTATTTTTAATGAAAACCACGAAAGAGCTGACTGTCAATGGTTTAGATTCCTGAAGTATACTCTAGACGGTAAAGCAAAAACGTCTTGTCTAAGTCTCAGGATATTGCAAAATAACTTCGGTAATTATTAGAAATAACGCTGCCAGCTCTGTGTGGTAAATCAACTCCTGAAATTTCCCACACTACCGTTGAACTTGGCAGCAATCAGGTCTCTGGCAGAGCTTTTGAGTCGATAAATTTGCGATTAATACTCGGCTAAAACAGTGATTTAAAGGCAATCGCAAATTTGCATTATTAAATTAAATTCAATCAATGCGGCTCTATTTACTATGAATTTTGGGCAAATTTTCTGGTCAATGAAAAGACGTGAAAATAGATGGATATTAGCCTTGCTGGGCAGCATCAGTGCGATCGCCGTGGTTGTTTTTGGCGGCTGTGGAGCCTATCAATATTCTCTATCAAATACGCCGCCGCTGATTTTAGTCGATCAGTTTGGCTATCGGCCCAATGATGCCAAAGTTGCCGTGATTCATCAGCCCAACGCCACTGCAGAAGATGAGCCCGAGCGGTATCGTCACTTGAGCGACACCTTTCAGGTGCTTAGCGTTGACAACCCGAGAGCCGTCGTTTTTGAAGTCGCTGCTCATCCCTGGGAGAATGGTGAAATTGATGATTTATCGGGCGATCGCGTTGCCTGGTTTGATTTTTCCGCCGTGCAAGAGCCTGGCGAATACTTTATCCGTAACGCTCGTACCAAAGAAGTGTCGGTTCCGTTCGCGATCGCTGAAGATGTCTACCGCGATGTTTTGACGACGGCGACCCGCATGTATTATTACCAGCGCAGTGGCTTTGAAAAACAGCCGCCCTATGCTGACGCCCGGTGGACTGATAGACCAGCCTTTATGGGGGCTGACCAAGACACCGAAGCGCGCTTTGTGAACGACAAAGATAACGCTAGTCTGGCCCGGGATTTGCATGGGGGTTGGTTTGATGCAGGCGACACTAACAAATACGTCACCTTTGCGGCGCAGCCCCTTCACCAATTACTGACTGCCTACAGCCACAACCCTGCTGTTTGGACCGACGATTTCAATATCCCTGAGTCTGACAACAGCGTGCCGGATCTGCTTGACGAAATTCGCTATGAGCTCGAATGGTTTCAGCGCATGCAGGATGATGACGGTGGGGTTTTCATCAAAGTTGGTACCTTAGATCACAACGCTGCCAGCAAGCCTAGCCGGGATCAGCGGCCTCGATTTTATGCGCCAAAATGCTCTTCCTCAACGGTTTCGGTGGCTAGCACCTTTGCCCATGCGTCACTGGTTTTCGCCGATATTCCACAGCTGCGATCGCTTGCTGACACCTTGAAAGGCGAATCACTGCAGGCTTGGGAATGGTTTCGCAACAACCCGATTCAAACCGAGTGCGATAGCCAAGAAATTAAGGCGGGAGATGCCGATCGCACACCGACTGAGCAAACTGAACTGGCCGTATTAGCGGCTGTTTACTTATCTGAATTGACCTCTGATTCACAGTTTTCTGACTACATTCGCGAGCATTTTCGAGAAACGCGGCCATTTTCCGACTCCGTTGGAGTGCTCTATGGATCGGCGATCGTAGACGCGCTGCTGTTCTACAGCGAGTCAGAAATGGCGCTTCCCGACCTTAAGCAAGAAATCACCGCAGCCCTTTCGCAGCTCTTTTTCGATCAGTTACCGCCACTTTTCAATGACACTCTATCGCGCGCTCCCTATCGAGCATTTATGCCAGAGAACCAGTATCACTGGGGCAGCAATGCGGTGAAAAGTAATTTTGGCAATATCAACTACGCGCTTCACTCCTTTGCTAATGGCGAGCAGATTGCCCAGATGTATCTCGACCAGGCCCTCGGATATCTTCATTACCTGCACGGCGTCAATCCTTTGGGCATTGTCTACCTGACTAATATGTATGACTATGAAGCAGAATTTTCGGCCAATGAAATGTTTCACGAGTGGTTTGGCGGCGGCATTTATGACAATGCCAAAACTTCGCCGAGTGGTCCCGCACCGGGATATTTAACGGGCGGTCCTAATGGCAGCTACACCGGCCCGGCGGAAGAATTGGCAGACTTGCCACCTATGCGGGCATACTTAGATAAAAATGATTCCGACCTTTTTACCTGGGAACTTTCAGAGCCTTCAATTACCTATCAAGCGCCCTACCTTCAGCTATTATCAAACTTCCAAGAAAGTTCAAGCTAAATTAAAAACCTGAGTATAGTCAATCCGAGGTTTAATCCCCAGAGTTTTGCCAATCTTTAGCTAACACTTTCTAAAACATAAATACCCAGTTTTAGCTAGTTTTATCTCTATCGACAATCACATATGTTTAACCAATGACGACTTCTATTTCTATCTGCATCGCCACTTATAAAAGACCAACTGGACTATTGCGACTGCTAGAAGGGCTCAACGAACAGCGCTTTAGCGTCATGGAGCCACCAAAAATCGAAGTTGTCATTGCCGATAATGATCAAGAAGGTTCAGCAAAAGCAATTTATGAAAGCGTTAAGCCTAGCTTTAAATGGTCTTTGGTGTACGGTATAGAAGCGCAGCAGGGCGTCACTTTTGCCCGCAACTGCTCACTCAGTTTAGCGGCTAAGGAATCAGAATTCTTGGTCTTTATTGATGACGATGAAGTCCCGTCTCCGCAATGGTTGGAAGCGCTGTTAGAGTGCCAGATAAATTATCAAGCTGATGTAGTAACGGGACCAGTATTTCCTAAGTTTGAGCAAGCAGCTCCTGATTGGATTATTCAGGGCGGCTTCTTTTCTCCTAGGGAACATGAAACTGGCAAAGTAATGGAAGTTGCTTTTACCAATAATACGTTAGTCAGCAGTAAAGAAATTCGTAAAATCGACAAGCCTTTCGATGATAGATTTGCGTTCCGCGGTTCCGAAGACGCCCATCTCTTTATGAATTTGTTTAAGCAAGGCGCCAAGATTATTTGGTGTAGCGAAGCGATAGTATATGAGTTTATTCCTGAGTCTCGAACTCGTCTGAAATGGCTGCTCGATCGCAATTATTATGGCTGGAGTTCCCACAGTCTGCTAGAGAAGCAGCATTTCCCTTCCTTATTTGTGCAGAGTCAAAGATTCATTAAAGGTTGTCTATTGGTTCTAATGGGAGTGCTTTCACTATTACCCAACTTATTTTTGGGGCAGCATCGGCGAGCAAAGTCAATTATTTATATTTACCGGGGATTGGGCAGCCTGGCGGGGCTCATCAACGTGCAAGGGGCTTGGGGCGGCGCCGATCGCTAATGGCGCTCTCTCTTTTTAGAAAGTTGCAGTCAGCGATACGCAATCAAGAGCAGCGATCGCCCAGCAAGCTCTATCCGGCCTCCCATGACGGTATGTTCATGGCCGTCAAAAGCTTTTCTGTCAATGGGTTGAGTTTCCGATAGATAGCTTTACTCTCAATCGTCTTGACTGGCGAACTTTAGTCCCACTCAGAGCCATTATCGATTGGGAGCACCTTAATCGTCCGGTTGGTTTGACGGTGCAAATGTCATTGGCAGACGGCAATGGGTATGGGCTACACAATGAGCTTGATTTGGACTATTTCACTATTTGATGGAGACCTGTCATGCACAAACAACAGGCAATTGCTTTACTCTCTGGATGCTTGTTGTTAGGGACAGCCGCACCGCCGCTCAGCGAGGCGTCCCAGACGGAAGAAAGCATCGCTTATTGTGAGTTGCCCGGATTCGCTGTCAATGTCTATCGTGACAATTCATTGGCAAACACCGCCGCTGGCTATCAAATTCGCGTTTTTTGGCGAGAAAAAGCAATTGTCTTCGTTGATCAACCCGCCGATCGCACGGTGATTCCAGAAGGGTATGTTTATCGCAATTTGCCTGAAGACGGTAACGATGATGGCATTCTTAGTGAGGCAGAGGCCACATGGACATTGTTTTTGCTAAACGATGACTCTCTACCATGCTTTCTCTTTAAGGAAGGAGCCTTCATCAGTCAAGGACAAGTGACTGAGCGCGAAGCTCCCAGCCCTATTGAAGAGTAATTCATGGTCGATAAATGCTCCCTAGCCCATAAATCTAGGCTGCTTGCATGAACAATAATTCCAATGCGAATTGATCATTGCGTAAATCTTCAAGCCCAAGCAGAATAAATGTTGTCCCTAGTCATTCCTGCTCATCCACAGCCGGTCCTCTCATAACGCCTGTTCAATGAATGCAGTGATTTTTTCTTCAGCATCTCAATCAACCGCAAAAAAGACTGATTTAGGCTTGATGGTGGCAAAGTAGTTCTGCAAGACTTCTAATGGAAAGAGTCGCTGCTCGCACCTTGCTCGGACTTCATAGAGTTACGATCACAATCTTCTGGATAGCTTAGAAGTTGCTTGGGCAGTGAAATCATCGGGTGAAACGAAAGTGACCTTGTTTTTCCCAAACCTAACCTCCGATTGCGCCATCTAGACAGTGGCGGTAAAAAGTCTCGTGGAGAAGCTACTTTAACTGTGCTCCAAAAACTGAGTTCTACATTTCCATTTTCCAAGAGGCTGACACTGCGGGTTTTTGCCGGCGTAATTTTGCTGGTGGCGATCGCCATCATTGCCCTTTCTCAGCTTCGCGATAACTCCAGCGTTTACTATCCGCCGCCACCGGATGCGCCAGGGCCAGAGCTGGTTTTTCCCAATCTTTCACCGACCCAAGCTCGCCAAATCCGCAAAAGTGTAACCACACTTACCCCAGTGGAAAAGTCCGCTTTTGTCAATGCCGTCAACGCTCTGCAATCAACCTACCCTGAAGGCTCGCAGCTCAGCCTCTATGAACAGTTTGTGGTGCAGCACATTTTGACCATGGGGTTTCGACAGCGTCTGGGAGCTACCGGGCCCGCTCGCGGCAACCCGGCCCACAGCTATCCGGCATTTTTACCCTGGCATCGGCAGTTTCTGCTCGATTTTGAGCAGGCGCTGCAGACCGTTGATGCAAGCGTCACCGTGCCTTACTGGGACTGGACCGATCCAGAGGCGCTGAACGTGATGCTGCAAGCAGATTTCTTGGGCACATCCGGGCAAGGCACCTTTGTGAATGTTCCTGAGCACGGTCGCTTTGAAGGCGGTGAGGTGAAAACGAGCCCGTTTGCCGCGTGGCAGCTTAATGAAACGCTCCACTTTGATGCGATGACTCTAGAATCGCTCGGCCCTCACCTGCTGAGATTTTCGACGCTGCCGCCGTTCGATCGCTATCCCTTGCCTCAAAGCGCGATCGCTAGCCTCTTTAAGACTGACAACTACGAGGTATTCAATGCGCTGCTTGAAGGGGCGCTGGTGCCGGATAAAACCAGCGATCGCGCCGACTATGTTCCCGGCTGGGCACTCCATGCCTTTGCCCACTCGATTATCGGCGGCAGTCAGGTTGACTGGACGGATTGGACTCAAGGCATTGCCCACCAAACCGACATTTTAGGCACGATGGATAGCATTCCCTGCTCGCCTTACGATCCGATTTTCTGGCTCCACCATGCCAATGTGGACCGGCTCTGGGCGCAGTGGCAAGACGAAGGGCACAGCGGCGATCGCTTTTATCCCGCCAGCGATCGGCCCTTTGGCCATAATCTATCGGACCCGATGTGGCCCTGGGATGGCGGGCTATCTTCGCCCGGCAGCTACGGCCCTGAAGACGCGAATCTGACGGCCCTGTTTATTGCCCCGGCCCCTAGCAAGATTGTCCGCGCGCAAGACGTCTTAGATTTTCGTCAGCTTGGCTATACCTACGCGGGCCTAGCTGATGCTGAAGCGATCGGCGCTAACAGCAATCCGTAAGGCAATTTCATCATCCGTACCCTTAAGGGCCAATAATCTGAGTTGTGAGCGATCGGTCAATGCTCCTGTTCACCCGCCGCAAGTCATCTCTCAAACCCAATTCAAAGACTTGCAACGGTCGGTGCACAACGAAATTATCGTACTGCTTTTGTCTACTGTCAGCAGTTATGCTGGCAAAGCTGAAATATCTTTTGTTCTACCATGAAGTCAACAAATGCTTGAATCCGTGGCGCAACTAATCGACGTTCTAAATACAAAGCAGTGATGGGAACTTCTGGAGGGCGATAGTCGCGTAGGACTTCTTTCAACAGCCCTTGTTCCAATGCTTCAACTGCCATGTATCCCGGCATTTGACTGATCCCGACCCCAGCGATCGCGCTTCTGCAAACAGCTTCATCATCGTCAATGGTGAGATTCCCGCTGACAACTCTGCGCTCAACTTTTCCATCGACAGTAAACAGCCAGGGCATGGGTCGTCCAGTATTGCGATTACGAAAATTAAGGCAGTTGTGATCTGCCAAATTATCAGGATGGGTTGGATAACCCGCTTGATTCAAATAGACAGGAGCTGCACAGGTAATTAGGGGATCAGTAAACAGACGACAGGCAATCAGTAGGGCACTGTCGGATAAAGTACCGACGCGGACGGCAATATCGACATGCTCTGCAGCCAGATCTACGTAGCGATCATCCAAGGAAAGTTCGACTGAGATCCTGGGATATTGCTGGAGAAAGGCAGGCATCAATCGAGTTCCCCATACCCGCCCAAAAGCGCCCTCCATACTAATTTTCAATCGTCCTTGGGGCTCACCTAAACTCTCGGTGAGTTCAGTCGTCAAGGCAGCCATTTCCTCCATCAAAGGTTTGACTCCCTCATAAAATCGCTCTCCTTCAGGGGTCAAGCTGACACTACGGGTAGTGCGGTGCAAAAGTTTTACTCCCAAATCATCCTCCAGTTTGGCCACCGCCTTGCTCACCGCTGGAGGAGAGAGCCCTAAAGAGTTTGCTGCTTGCACAAAACTTTGGCATGCCGCCACGTGAATAAAGGTGGTCAAGTTACTTAAGCTTTTCATGGCCAGTTCGAGATCAATCAGTAACTTTAGGTAAATAATAAATTCACCTGAGCCCCATTTTTCCGAGATTAAGTCCTCTTTATTCTGGTTTTAGAAATAGACCTGGTTAATGAGGGATCATAATGGCGCTTGTATTTGGACTGTTAACGGCTTTGGGATTCGGCATCGGTGACTTTCTGGCGGGCTTTGCAGCACGCCGTGCACCGGCAATGGCAGTAGTCTTCAGCGCAAAGATCATCGGCGGCATGCTCCTTCTGCTGACGGCACTGATGCTTGGGGGGCGAGCCGATGGTTTTGACATTATGTGGGCTGCAGCTGCTGGTGTTGCCTTGGGACTTGGCTCTCTCGCCTACTATCGCGCACTTGCCTTAGGCTGGATGGGGCTGGTTGCAGCACTGACGGGCGTGTGGTCGGCCCTTGTGCCATTCGGCGTCGGGCTATTGCTTGGAGAACGTCCAGCGCTTCTCGCCATCGGCGGCGTGGTGGCAGTAACGATCGCGATCGCCCTAGTATCGGGTGGCGCCAGCAAAAGACAGAAACGACACTCTCTTCGGCGCGTTTCACTGGGGTTGGCTGAAGCGACATTGGCTGGCGTCCTCTTTGGTCTGTTTTTTATCCTGCTCGATCAGGCACAGAATAGCGATGCCATCTTTGCCGCGGCTTCTGCGATGCTAGCAGCGGCAGTGACGTTCATGGTTCCTGTATTGTTGATGAACCAGACCTTCCGGCCAACGCGATCGCTCATGGCCGCTATCGTCGGAGTCGGAATCTGCTCGGGATTTGCCACGCTGTGCTTTATTGTCGCTGTCCGTAGTGGTCTACTGTCAATTGTTGCTATCGCTGGCGCTCTATCGCCAATTCCAACAGCCACCTGTGCACGTTTGTTCCTTGCTGAGCAGCTGACAGGTCGCCAACTGAGCGGCTTCATCCTTGCTATAGTCGGTGTTGTACTAATGTCGACTGCATAGAAACGGTGCAGGCAAATTCGCTAGCCATTAATCAGGTGAGAAACGATAGCAAACCTGATACCTGTTCGTCGCAGAGCAGCGATGCTTATAGTCTCAAATGGCCTCTGATCGTATATGAAATGAGAAATACTTCGAGGCTCCTTGGTTTCACATAAGCGATCGCTGCCAGCAAACCTTCGTTGATGGGTGCCGTGCGATCCTCCCCCTTGATTTGGTAATTGAAATCGATATCAGTACTAATTCACTAAATAAGCGATCGCTCTACGCGGGGCTAGTGTTAGGGAGTTTTGGCGCTTTACGGGGACGACAATATAATTTTTTGCCTTGCAGTCCAACGGCACATATCAGCCAGTTGACCATAGTCCAACGTTTCCTTGGTTTCTGGCAGACAAGCTTGCCGAACTATTAGCAGACCGCCTGAGTCTGAGGGAAACTCAAACATTGCGGCAGTTTCAAAACTGGATTCAAACACAAATTAGGACTCTGTAAAAGGACGTTGGCTGGCATTATCCGTCAGCGCCCAGACCAGCAGAGCTGCCTGGTGATTTACGCTACTGGCCCGACGCAATGCCGCTGAGGTGTGCCAAGATCCTGATTATTACAGCGACATAGGCCGCCTGATTGGCAGCCTTGAGGAATAGTTTGCCAGTCGCAACCTTTCCTTGCCGTTTTCGCTAAAGCTGCTGGGGGCGGACAGACTCAGCACGCTTTAAGAGCACGCGGAACCGCCAGATGTAGGCGATTGCCGCGACTGCCAAACCCAGGTAGGCACCGATCCAAATACCGACCCCGCCCAGCGGTGTATGAAAGCCTAGCCAGTAGCCGGATGCCAGTCCCACCACCCAGTAAGCAATAAAGCTGAGCAGCATGGGTACGCGCGTGTCCTGCAGACCCTGCAGTACGCCGTTGGCAGTGCGCTGCACCCCATCCACCACCTGCCCAAACCCTGCCACCGTCAGCATGGCCACCCCAGCTTGTAGGACAGCTTGGTTATCAGGATCATTTACGTTCAAATAAACGCCGATTAGCGGCGTGGGAAACAGGACAAAAATCACCCCAAAGATGACCATTGTGGCGATGGTTAGCCCCACACTCACCAGCGCCGCTCGCTGGACGCCATCCCAGTCGCCGCGACCGTACCATTGGCCCACCCGCGCGGTTGCCGCATAGGACATGCCCAAGGGCAGCATAAAGACAATGATGACGGTTTGTAAGGCCAACTGCTGTGCCGCCAACACATGGGTGCCGATCGCCCCCACCATCAGCGTCATCACGGTAAACAGGCCATTTTCTAGAATGGTCACAATCCCAATGGGTAGACCCAGCACCAACAGTCGCTTCAATAAGCGGGGGCGCAACTGCCAGGGTGGTTCGAACAATTGGTAGGGTCGAAAAAATCCGCGCCGATGATAAAGCAGGTAGCCCAGCAGCGATAGGCACATGATTAGGTGAGACAGCACGCTGGCGATCGCTAATCCCCTTAATCCCAATGCTGGAAAGCCCAATTTGCCGAAAGCCAGCAGATAATTGCCGGCCACGTTGAACAGGTTGGCCCCGAGCATAATGATGAAAATCGGTCGGGTGCGAGCCAGGGCAGTGGCCGTGCAGCGCATCACTGCAAACCAGAGGGCTGGTAAAAAGCCCCAGCGAATGATGTCAAGGTAATTATCGGCTAAGGCAATTACGGTTGGCGACTGCCCTAGCGATCGCAGGCCATCGCTTAGATTGGCCATAATCGGCACCCCCAGCAGCGCCATCATGAGCGCTAGCCACAGTCCTTGACGAGTAATCTGTCCAACTCGGTGCGGCTGCTGCGCCCCATAGGCTTCTGCAGCTAAGGGACTGACGCTAGAGACGGTGCCAATGCCCGTCATCAACATGGCCATAAAAATCATCACGGCTAATCCCCCAGCCGCCAATGAATTTTGGCCCAGTCGTCCCATCATCAAGGTATCCACAAATCCCGTTAGCGCTTGCGCTACTTGGGCACTCGCCAACGGCAGCGCCAGCTTCAAAAATTCGCGGATTTCGACCCGGGTATCAAAATGTATCAGAGGCAACTTCATATTTCCAAGCTACACCGTTTGTTAAGACTTGCGCAGTTGAAGCCGGATTTTGGCCCCTTGCTCGCAATTCTGGGGCTGATGCGGCGGTCATATTCAATCAGCTGCTGTCAAAATGTCCTGCCCTCTCTATTGCTGCCACCCTCCCATGGTTCATCTGTTTCATTCCTCCTTGCGCCAAAAACTCCGCCGATAGCCAAGCCAAGGCGGCAGCTTACCGCTATTGTTGGGAGTAATAAAATGAACAATGATGTCGTTGGCGCATCTGGGCGATCGCGCATGCCTGCCACATGCTTTTTAGCGACAAATCGCCCACCACAGGGAAGAGCTCGGGAACCATCTGCCACTATGTCTACCACTCAAAATCTGCTGGGGGGACGCTATCAGCTGGTTAGCGTTCTTAATGAGCAGCCATCCGGCCGAACGATACTCGCCGCCGATATTCATTATCCAGGTCAGCCCCATTGTGTCGTGCGAGAATTACATTTGCCCACTCGCAATCCGATGACGCGGCAGTTTATCTTACGGCTACTCAAGCAAAAAGTCGCCAAGCTGGAGGACTTGGGCCAGCATCCTCAGATTCCCAACGCCTACGCTGCATTTGACGTCGAACAGAATTTTTACATCGTGCAGGAATATATTCCTGGGCGATCGCTGAGCGAAGAGCTTCAGCCCGGGCAGCCGTGGAGTCCGGCAGCCGCCGTGAGTTTTCTGAGAGAGGTGCTGCCAGTGCTGAGTTTCGCCCAAGAAGAGAGGGTGGTTCATGGCAATCTTAAACCCTCAAAGTTGATTCGCCATGCCGACACTGGTCAGCTAGTCATCCTGGATTTTGGATCAATTAAGAACGTCAGTCAAAAGGTTACCAGCAGGCGTCAGTCTACTGCCGCTGATGCTTCTGAACCGGCCTATCATATTTACCTAGCGCCTGAGCAACTGCATGGCCAACCCTTATTTTATAGCGATCACTACGCCCTGGGCATGATGCTGGTGCAAGCGCTGACGGGGCTGCCAGTGGACGAATTACCTACAGCTCAGAATCCGGAGCAGCCAGAAATTCTGGCCTCACGATTACAAGCTTTGCCAGATCTTGAGCCGGCCCTGGGCAATTTGCTGTTGCGCATGGTGCATGCCATCCCCGAACGCCGCTATCAAAAAGCGACTGATATCCTAGCCGAGCTTGGTCGCTGGCAAGATTCGGCTCCGCCAACGACAGAAATCCCTCCATCAGCCCAATGGCCAACTGCTGCTCCGGGTCCTGTATCCACACCACCGCGCCGCCGATGGCCTTGGACCATCGTGGGCGCGGTGAGTCTGGCAGCTTTGGTGGGGGCCACCGCTGTGGTGGCCTTTAAACTGCCGCAGCGTTTGCTGGCTCGGCGTCATCTCAATACGGCTGTTGCCGTGGCTACCGATAATCCACAAGCCGCCATCGACCAATATACGAAAGCGCTCGCGCTGCTGCCCAATCATGCTGAAGCCTTGATGCAGCGAGGTCAGCTTTATTTTGATAGTGGCAATCCTGAAGCGGCTCTGGCCGATATGTCTGCGGCGATCGCTCAAGCCCCCGATCAGCCCGATTACGTGTATGAACGCGCTAATATCCGCTTCAACCTGGGCGACGTGCAGGGAGCCATTGATGACTATACGCAAGCCATTAATAAAGATGCTACTTTTGCCAAAGCTTATGCCAATCGAGGCAGTGCTCGCGCCTCCTGGGGGGACGATCGCGGCAGCATTGACGATTACACGGAAGCGATCGCCCTAGCCACTCAGCCGGAAATTGAAGCTGCTGCCTATCTCAACCGCTGCCTGTCCTACTCCAACCTTGACGAACAGCAGCTAGCACTTGAAGACTGTTCGGCGGCAATCAACCTCCGCCCCAGCCATGCTCTGGCCTATCAAAACCGGGGGCTGGTGCGGCGGCGCCTAGGTGATTTTCAAGGCTCGCTGCAGGATTACAACATTGCGATTCAGATTGAGCCCAACAGTCCCGATCCCTATTACAATCGCGGCCTGACTCGGCAGGCGCTGCAGGATGTATCCGGAGCCATGGCTGACTTTAGTCAGGCGATCGCCATTGATGCCAACTATGTTTTCGCCATTTACGATCGCGGCCTCTTGTATGCTCAACTTGACAACACCCAAGCTGCCTTGACCGATCTGCAAACGGCCTCTCGACTTTGCCTCGATTTGGGCCGTACTGGCTGCTACAGAGATGCGCAGTTTCAGATTTCGCGCCTGCAGGGTGTTGAAGCTGCCGATGCCGCTGATGCCGCTGATGCGGTGACTGATGAGAACGCCCCCACGGGGTTTCCGACGGAGTAGTCATTCTGCTGAAAGCGTAATGCTTATCATAGGAATGCGGTCATTCTTTCCCAGTGCCTTTTGGTGAAGTTTCCGCATTTATAGCTTTAACCATCTGGAATAATATGTTTAACAAGCTTCGGATGCTCTGCCCATAGTTAGGTGGCTCACCATCTTGAACCTGACAGAATTATCGACGACTGTGGAAGCTAGTCGCTCCATTTATCTTCACTCATGGTCAAAACTGCCACTCAACTACTCACCTTCAAGGATTATCTAGCCTATGACGACGGCACCGATAACCATTACGAGTTAGTGGATGGCCAGTTAATTCTCATGACGCCACCTAGAATTGAGCATTTTCTCATCACGGATTTTATTGACACTGCCTTGAAGAAAGAAATTCAGCGCCTTGACTTATCTTGGCTAACTCTTCGCGAAGCCGGTGTCAGAACTGGATTTAACCGATCGCGCCTGACCGATCTTTGTATCGTCACGACTGAGCAGGCGAAAGAACTGTTGGGACAATCGGCGGTGTTTCAAACGCCGCCAAAGCTGATTGTGGAAGTCGTGAGTCCTGACTCCATTACTCGCGACTATCGCTACAAACGATCAGAGTATGCGGTTTTAGAAGTCCCGGAATATTGGATTGTTGATCCGTTGACGGCTCAAGTCACGCTGCTGCGGTGGGAAGAAGGCTTGTATGAAGAAGCGGTGTTTGTGGATGAGCAGGCGATCGCCTCACTGGTCCTGCCGGAATTATCACTTACCGTTGCGCAAATCTTAGCGGCTGGCACCTTAGCTTAAGCGCTGCCTTAGCATAGCCGGACTCCCCTGCAGCAGCGTAGGTGATCGTGGTATAGCGATCGCCCAAAATCCTACCGACACTGGCAGAAAGCTTCACCAGAGACGCTTCAAAGCACCTGACATTCAACCATCTTGGGGTGAGGCCTCGACCTGGAGACATGACGGTGGCGAGCAGATCAAAGTCATGGCAGCTTGAGTTATGGGATGCCGAAATCGCAGCCGGTAGGCGTGCAGCCAATAGCCTAAATCACTGGGAATTGGCAGATCTGCTTGCTCTGACGCTGCCGGCGGGACACCCCCAACCCGGTAAAGCGGTTCGCCTAGTAGGGGATAGCCTGCTGCCGCCAGATGAATGCGAATCTGATGCGGGCGCCCCGTTTTGATAGTGACCTCAAGAATAGATTGGGTCTCTCCCCGCTCGACAACTCGAACGTGGCTGTAGGCCCACTTGCCTTGGGGCGTCGCGGCGTGAACGGTGCCTAGTCCAGGATAGGCTACAGGGCCAATGGGCACAGTGATAGCAAAGGAATCCGGCAAGTTATGGGGGCCAATGAGGGCGCGATAGGTCTTGGTAAGTTGGAAATCGGGCGCTGAAGTCTGGCTGTTTTGTCGCAGTTGGCGACTCAGATCAGCGCGGGCGGCGCTCGATCGCGCCAACAACATTAAGCCCGAGGTGCCCCGTCCCAGACGATGCACCGGAACGGGCGGGCGTTGCGGATAGCGGCGCTGCAGCTGATGTAGCAGCGTGTGCTCTAAAAACTGACCGCCCGGCAGCACCGGTAAGCCCGATGGCTTAGCGATCGCCAGCACATCGTCGTCTTCATGGAGCACCTCAAACTCTAACGGTACGTCCGGCTCCTGCCAGGGCTGGCGATGATAAGCGAGCTGCTGGTCGGTTTGCAGTCGTTGAGCCGGATGACAAGGATGTCCCTCAATGGTGATCTGTCCCTGCTGAATCCGCTGCTGCCATACCTGTCGGGTGGAATGCCGGTAGCGCTGAGCGTAGTATTCCAGCACGGACTGTCCTGCTGCCGCTGCAGGCACCCGATCGCGATAGGTCCAGCCTTGGTTCATCGAGTCTGGAGCTAATCCTTGACCGCTGACGCCGCCGGCACCTCGGCCTCAGTCAGGCCACTGGAAGCATTATTACCGTTCGCGATCGCGGCATCAGGTAACGATTTATCAGCACTGTCGGCGGGCTGTTGGACCTGCAGAATAGCGACCAAGGCTTCTTTGATTACCACCGCAATAGGGACGGCGACAATCACTCCCAGCAGTCCTCCCACCCGTGCTCCCGACAGCAAAGCAATAAACACCCAAAAAGGATTGAGACCCGTAAAGCTGCCCAGCACTCGAGGCGCCAAGACATTTTCGATTAGCTGCTGCACCAGCGCTGACACCAGCAGGACTTTGAAGGCAATGCTAATGTCCTGCAGCCCAACTAGCAGCGTTACAACGACAATACTGACGGTGCCGCCAAAAGGAATCAGGGCGGCGACGCCAATGGTAATCCCGAACAATAGCCCAAACGGCACCTGCATGAGCACGTAAATGACCGTCAGTGCTATGCCCATCAAAGATGCTATGGCAAACTGCCCCAAAAAGTAATTGCGAAAGCTGAGTCGCAGCGTTTCTGAAAATAGCTGCTGAATCTTATTGGGCAGCCTGCCAATAACGCCGTCCCAAACCTCGTCGCCATGCTGCAATAGATAAAAGGACAGCACAATTGCCAGCACGACATCCAGCAGTTTATTAACTGTGAATACCGCTAAGCCCAATGTCAGGTTAAGGGCCTCACCGGCGATCGCTTCAAACTGTGACTTTAGGCGATCGTTAATCTGACTGATAACGCCATCCAGATTAAAAGGCAGCCCCCAAATTTCTAACTGATTGTCGAGTACTAGCAGCTGCCCTTTGCCAGAGTCAAACCAATCTGGCAGCCTATTCACTAACTGTTGAGCCTGCTCAATGACCAGCGGCAAAATCGTAATGCCCACCGTCAGCAAGAGCAAAAACGCACTTAACAGGACCAGTATGGAAGCCAATCCCTGGCGAATGCCCAACTGCCGCAGCCACTGCACTGGATACCCCAGCAAAAAGGCTAACAGCGAGGCCACAATCACCGCTACTAAAATTTCGCGAAAATAGTCAAAGATTTGCGCCAACGCCCACACATTTAGCACCGCCAGCGGCGCCGCCAGCAACAGCACCAACGTCCGCGCAAACGGCCCTAAAGACCGCCACCAAAGCGCAATCCAGCTCTGAGCTTGGGAGGAAGAAAGATGAGTCATCGTTTTTGCACAAAGCAGGCAGTTTCCTTCATTCAGTGTATGGCGACAACCCTTAAATCGCTAAAAAGAAAATCAGCATGCGGCCAAGATAAAGAGGTTCTGGTTACTGGCTTTTAATCCAGAAAATTGGTAACTCGGTAAAGTAGGTGTGTCGCCGTCGCCAGTGCCGGCAAACTCAGCCGGCGTGCCCTTTGGTCAATACCCATTCTCGATTTCAGATTTTTAATTGTGGATGCGAAACCGTTTTCATCCCCATGCCTGTAGCCTTAACCTCTGTAGCGTTAGAAAAGAGAACGGGTATAAGAACTCAAAACTCAAAACTGAGAACTGCAAATACTCAAACTTATTTCTCACTCCACCACTTGTACAGGCGAACGGCCATTCGCTCCTCCACCCTCCACCCCATCATCCCTCCACCCTCAATGTCCTTGCCAAAACGCCGCCGTCTAATTATTCTCACTGGGGTTCTCGTCGCGGCTCTAATTCTGCCCGACTGGCGATTTATTAGTCGGGCAGCAACGTACCCCGAGCAGCCCATTATGGCGGTGAATTGGTATCGACCCAGAGTAGAGGTGACGGGTCAGCCTGCCCCAGAGCTCCCAGTTGCGGCACCCACCAATGCAAAATTTGCGGCAGCCCTAGCCACAGTCGCTGACTATGCGGCAGAGCGCCATTCGACTGGGCTGATTGTGATGCATAAAGGCACGATCGCTCTGGAAGAATACTGGCAAGGCTACGATCGCAGGTCTCAGTTCAATGCGATGTCGATGTCGAAAACTATTGTGGGACTGCTGATGGGGCAGGCGATCGCCGAAGGGACGATCGCCTCTTTGGAAGAACCCGCCGCCAATTATCTACCGGAATGGCAACGTGACGAACGCGCCCGCATCACCCTGCGGGATTTGCTGTACATGCAGTCAGGACTCCGTAACGAGCGCAGCACCACCAGCCCCGCTTCCGATTTAGTGCATCTCTACATCGGCTCTAACGTAGAGAAAACGGCTCTCAGCATTCCCAGCGTGCGACCGCCGGGCGAAGAGTTTGACTACAACAACGTCAATAGTCAGGTATTGGCGATCGTGCTCCAGCGGGCGACTGGTATCAACTACGCTAACTATCTCGCTACTCGACTTTGGCAGCCTATCGGTGCTCAAGCTGCTAGCCTCTGGCTGGATCGCTCCGGCGGTTTTCCTAAAACCTTCTGCTGTTTATTTGCCACTGCCCGTGACTGGGCTCGGATCGGCGAACTGCTGCGAAATCAGGGTCGCTGGCAAAATCAATCGGTCATTCCCCCGGACTGGATTGCCCAAATGCTGAAGCCTTCCTCTCTAGAAGCCACGTTTGGCAAACATATTTGGGTCAAAGCCCGCACAGCAGACTATCCCAATGTTGAAACCACAGCCACCGATGCCTATCTCGATCCCCAGGCTTTTCATCTGGATGGGCGGGGCCTGCAGCGAGTCTTTGTGATGCCGTCCTATGAACTGGTGATTGTGCGCATGGGGGAACAGCCCGACAACTGGGATGACGCGGTGGTCTCTAACACTTTGGCACAGGCATTAGAGACCGCCGCCTCGCAAAATTGAGGGCCAAGTCTGATGACTGGCCCGGGCATCCCTGAGCGCGATCGCCACTCATCCGCTCCAGGTGCCCTTCGTTTGCGGCATTTTACGGTCGAGGACCGTAGCGATCGCTGGGTGAATGCCGAATTTCATACTGATAGAAAATATGTTGTGACGCTTGTGGCGCCAGTTGCATGACCCATTGACACTGAGCTTCTGGATGCAGGTCTATCTCGGGCTTGGCGCTAATAATCTGCACTTCAATTTCGCCCGCCCGCCCCGTGGGAATTTGCTCAATCACCGTCACGTCAATTGCCTGGTCGAATGGATTGTGAATCGTCAGCCGATAGGACCGTAAATCTCTGCCATCTTCAGAGACCGTCTTTTGGGTCACCAACTCCCGCTGAATCGGCACCCGCTCGTCCAACCCCAGACTCAGCTGAAACGAAGCTCCTGGGGCCACGTAGTCAAATTTTTCCGCCCCAACATAGCCACCATCTCGAAATAGATAGGCCGTCCCCGGCAGCAAGGGCCATTTTTCGGGGGGATTGGTGAGCGCCGCGCACAGATAGGCCGAACTGCAGCGCTGCGGCAGCGCCACATAGGCAAGGCGACTATCCAACTGCAGTTGTCCCACGGGCACTCGATGCACTTCTCCGTCACTGGGCACCTGCGCCGGCTGGGTGGCGACAAAACAAATAATGGCGTTGGCTGGCTGCAGCATCGCATCGTCCCAGCTATCTTCCTCCTGGGCAGGAATTTCACTGCCGGGCAGCGCTCCTAACATGCGATAAGTTTCATCTAGCACCGGACTACGCGATTTGACTTTGCGAGGGCTATTCGTAGTGGAGTTAGTGGTTTGCTTCGGTTGTAAAGCGGATTGAATGTTTAGCAGGCTGGAATCTGGAATCGCGGGCGTCTTTTCAGGGACCGCCGTCGAGACTTTGAGATCGACCTGATGCCAATTTTCTCCCGTATTTTGCTGGACTTCCGCAATGCAGTCGATCTGCAAGCCATTGTGATCGGCCTGCAACCGTACGTCATAGGCCGGTTGCCACTGGGCATTGATGACGTCATAAACAATACTGAGCTCTAAAACACCCGATCGCTCTATGGTGACGGGAAGCAAAATGCGATATTTGGGCGTCTTTCCGGTGGTCTGAAACTGTTGTAGAGCTTGGCGGGCTTCTTGCAGCTGTTGGTCAAGTTCCTGCTTTTGCCGTTCCTGAGCCGCGATCGCTTCACTGTGGCGCCGATGGGCCTGCTCAAAAAAGTCTGTAAACGCCGTTACGTGGGCCAAATCCATTGACTGCTGGGCTAGCCCTTCCGCAAAGGTATGGGCCATGCGGTCGGAAAGGGACTGGAGAAAAGCCTGCTGTTGATTCAGCCCCGCCAGGTTGTCTTTACAGCGACGAAACTGATCTTCGGTCTGGCGCAGGCGATCGCCTAGAGCTTCTTCTTGTCGTTGCCACTCAGCCGCCTGCGGCACCGGCGCCAGCGTCGGCCTTTGCAACAATACCCGGGCAGTGCCCTGGGCGTAGGCTTGCACACTCGGCGGTGCCAACGTTGAGGGCAGTGGCCCAATGTCCAAAATGACCTCCGGCTGATGTACTTCTATCTGCCCCTGACGAGTCACCCGCGCTTGTTCGGGATAGACGGTAACGGCAACAATATCAGTCTCAACCGGGATGACTCCCACCTTGGCACCGAAATCAGGCATATGTACGGCTAACTCTCTCGACTGCAAACCACGGCTCTGAATATCACGCTCTTTTTAGTATGCTCAGACTCAAGACGTCACTCACAAACCGGTGGGCGATCGCTTGCCAAAACCCGCGTTTCTACCGTGGCTATTAAGTCTAGCGATCATTCTGGTGACCGTAAGGAGCTTTTAACGGCTACAGAATCACCATCGCTTGAGCAACGGGGACAACAAAAGCGGATAAATAATCTCCTCTGCCACATAGCTTGCTTCCTTACTACATCTTTTGGGTGAAACACCCTGAACGTCTGTGCAAAACTTCGCAGATTTTTTTAGCCAAAAGAAGATTTGGATAAAAGTATTGTAGCTAGGGGACTTTCGCCAATATTAGCTTTGAATTCTTCAGCCAATAATGCATGGCAAGAATTTTTGAACATTTTTAGTAAAGCTGTTTAGCACTTGGTTCAAATCTCACCGCCGGCAGTACTTCTCCCTTCATAAGGCTACCGTGCCTGCAGCATGCGCTCGAATTGGCGTAGCCAGATGTCCAGCCTGCCTACATCTTGCCCGTGAGCGAGACGTGATATTAGGCACTACTAAAGCGACTTGCTGATCATTGCAGAATGGAATGCGTGTTAAATAGACGCGAGTGCCGCTGCCAAGTCAACTTAGACAGACGCTGATCACTGCCCATCAGTTCGAACGCCCTGGCACAGCCGACATAGTCTTTCAAAGCTGCGGATCCCTACGGGTGGCGCTGATTGGCGCCGACAGTTGCAGAGGACGTTAAAAAATTGCACAGACTGATTTAGCTGTGTCGGAAAACACAGTATGGTTTGGGAGGCGGATGCCGGCAACAGTCCCGCCTCCAGATTTCGCAATCTCACACCATTGTCATGTCTCAACCAACGATTGAATCCATCCTGCAAGAAAAGCGCTTGTTTGAGCCCCCAGTAGAGTTTTCTGCTGCTGCCCGCATCCAAAGCATGGCGGCCTATCAGGAGCTTTATGACAAAGCCGCAGCGGATCCGGCGGCCTTTTGGGCCGAGCTGGCAGAGCAGGAGCTGCACTGGTTCAAAAAGTGGGACACGGTACTGGACTGGCAGCCACCGTTTGCTAAATGGTTTGTCGGCGGCAAACTCAATATTTCCTACAACTGTCTAGATCGGCATTTGACCACCTGGCGACGCAATAAGGCCGCGCTGATTTGGGAAGGTGAACCGGGCGATTCACGGACGCTAACCTACGGCGAACTGCACCGAGAAGTCTGTCAGATGGCCAACGTGCTGAAAGAATTGGGCGTGCAGAAGGGCGATCGCGTTGGCCTCTACATGCCGATGATTCCGGAAGCGGCGATCGCGATGCTGGCCTGTGCTCGCATTGGTGCGCCCCACACGGTAATCTTTGGCGGCTTCAGTGCCGAGGCGCTGCGCGATCGCCTCAACGATGCCGAGGCTAAGGTCGTGATTACGGCAGACGGCGGCTTCCGCAAGGATAAGGTGATTCCCCTCAAAGCAGCAGTTGACAAAGCGCTGGAAAATGACGCCGCTCCCAGCGTCAAACACGTCCTCGTTGTCCAGCGCACTAAAGAGGATATCCCCATGGTGGAAGGGCGCGATCGCTGGTGGCACGACCTGCAGCCGACTGCCTCGGCTGACTGCCCCGCCGAGGAGATGGACGCCGAGGACATGCTGTTCATCCTCTACACCAGCGGCACCACCGGCAAACCCAAGGGCGTCGTCCACACCACGGGCGGCTATAACCTCTACACCCACATGACCTTTCAGTGGACCTTTGACCACAAGGACACGGACGTTTATTGGTGCACCGCCGACGTCGGCTGGATTACTGGCCACAGCTACATCGTCTACGGCCCGCTGTCCAACGGCGCCACTAGCCTGATGTACGAGGGCGTGCCGCGTCCGTCAAATCCCGGCTGCTTTTGGGATGTGGTGGAAAAGTACGGCGTCAATATCTTTTACACTGCGCCCACGGCCATCCGCGCCTTTATGAAAATGGGCGACCAGGAACCCAACGCCCGCGACCTGTCTTCCCTGCGCATTCTTGGCACCGTCGGCGAACCGATTAACCCCGAAGCGTGGATCTGGTACAACGATGTGATCGGCGGCGGCAACTGCCCCATCGTTGATACCTGGTGGCAAACGGAAACTGGCGGCTTTATGCTGACGCCGTTACCCGGCGCCACGCCGACCAAACCCGGCTCCGCCACCAAACCATTCCCCGGCATCCTCGCTGACGTGGTGGATCTGGCAGGCAATCCCGTCGGCGACAACGAAGGTGGCTATTTGGTGATCAAGCACCCCTGGCCCAGCATGATGCGCACGGTCTACGGCGACGACGATCGCTTCCGCCGCACCTACTGGGAGCACATTCCGCCCAAAGACGGCAAGTATCTGTACTTTGCCGGCGACGGCGCCCGTCGCGACGAAGACGGCTACTTTTGGGTGATGGGCCGCGTCGATGACGTACTCAGCGTTTCCGGTCACCGCCTGGGCACGATGGAAATCGAATCGGCCCTAGTGTCGCATCCCGCCGTCGCCGAAGCCGCCGTCGTCGGACGCAAAAACGAGATTACCGGTGAAGAGGTGTTCGCCTTTGTTACCCTGGAAAGTACCCACTCCCCCAGTGATGGCCTACTCGGTGAGCTGAAACAGCATGTGGTGCAGGAAATTGGCGCGATCGCCCGCCCCGCCGATATTCGCTTTGCCGACGCCCTGCCGAAAACGCGATCGGGCAAAATTATCCGCCGCTTCCTCCGCAACCTCGCCAGCGGTGAAGACATCGTCGGCGACGCTACCACCATGGAAGACCAAAGCGTCCTCGACAAACTCCGCCAGGGCGCGTAAACACCAGCGCAGAACTCCGGTTTCTCTTCTCGCTTATGATTGGAGAAACTGGAGAACTCAGAAACCGGGGTTCTGCCGCACCGCCCAAGAGCCGCCTATGCTCACCAAAATCGAAATCAAAAATTACAAATCTATCTGCAACGCCACCATTGAGCTATCACCCTTCACCCTGCTCATTGGCGCAAACGGTGCTGGGAAATCTAATTTCATCGGCCTACTTAAAGATTTAGGAGAATACTGGAAAAGTTCTCAAGCTGCATATCAGACATTGGGCTCTATTTCTCATGCAGTCAGAGAAAGATTCTCTCATTCATCTTCTTTTCAGAAGCACTTTTCACATTTGATAGACGAGCAAGGTTTAACAATAGAAAGTGATACAAAACAGAAGGTTTCCTTTGTTCACGATGAAAAGTCACCAACTCGTCCTTTAATGTATTCCGAAGGTGGTTTGTTTGACCTAAGTGAATTCTCAAATATTTGTGTTTTCAATATTGATCCCTCATCTTTTGGAAGAAGCGAACCAGTAATCAATGATCCTGTAGTTAATGAGGATGGCACTGGTGTTACCCAGGTGCTTGACTATCTCAAGACTGGAGATCGCGAGGATCTCTTTGTTGCTATTGAGAACAAGTTAAAGGACTATGTTTCAGAAATTGAGAAGCTGAGTTTTATTTCAGAGGAAAATTCAAAGAAGCTTCAGGTTAGAGAGAAATATATTCCGTCGCCTATTCCTATGAAGGATCTGTCAGAAGGTACAAAATTCGTTTTGGCAATTCTAACGATTCTACATCAAGAAAATTCGCCTTCTTTGGTTTGCATTGAAGATATTGACAGAGGTTTTCATCCTAGACTGTTTCAGCAAATAGTTGAGTTATGCCACGATTTATCTAGGGAGCGTGGTATTCAAATTATTGCCACAACGCATAGTCCTTATATTTTGGACGAGTTTAAGGGGAATGAATCTGCGGTCGTAATTGTCGAGAAGAAAGAGGGTTGCACGACGTTCACGACTCTCGCGGAAAGACTCGCTCAAATTGAGGCAAACGGCAGCGAAGACGAAATGCCGTTAGGCTCACTGTGGTATTCCGGGTTAGTGGGTGGCGTGCCAAAAAGATAGTGGAATGACTGAGCATAACTTCCTGTATCTGCTGTCTGAAGACGACAACGACGATGTTTTTTACAAAGCCTGTCTAGAGAAGATTCATAATCGCAAATACGAATAATCGCAAATACGAAGTTGTGGCAACCAGAATCCGCAAAGGTGGGGGCATCGGCGCGGTTAGGCAAGCACTAACTCCCTTCTTGAACGCCATCAAATATTCTGGGTCGGTCGAGTCAACCTATTTTTTGATTTCGGTCGATAACGATCGCCGCCCCCTACACCCCGAGCATCTTCAACGAGACGACTTCAAGCAACTGTCAAAAAAAGAGCAAACTGATCCTTGCCGCCGCTGCGAAATTGAAGGCAAGATTCAAGCCAAGCTGGGTAAAGATCAATCAACATGGCCGATTTCAGGAGCGATCGCTATCCCAGTCGAAATGTTGGAAAGTTGGCTGTTGCTCATTTGCGATCCAGCGAAATACGGCACCGAGGCCAAGCTGCCAGTATTCTCCGACAAAAATAAGGCATCAGCCACCAAGTATTACGGTAGTAAAAAGAAAGTGCCTGATCAGCTTAAAGATTTAGTTGATTCTGAAAGACAAACGTTAGGCCAGAGCAAACAGGAATTTTATCGGCACTGCGCCAGCATTTTAGATCCGGATGCGTTAGCACAAGTTTCGCTCAGCTTTGCTCAGTTCCTTTCACAGGTCATCAGCTGGAATTAAATCAATGGAACAGCTTAAATTTGCCCTCGGCCCCTACGAAATCTTTGCGGGCATTATTGGCGGCTCGCCCCTCGTTTTTGCCGTCTTTCTAATTTTCAATCCAGCGGGCAGCCTGCAAGAGCTGTTTTTGATTTTCAAAGACAATCTCACGACGCTGCTGATTCTTTTAGGGGCTTTTTTTAGCTATATCTTGGGAGGGTCAATTCAGAGCCTTTCGTGGAAATACTTCGCATTTGTGTGCGACCGGCTGGGGCGCAGTTATTTTTACTTTGGGGACATGATTATGCAAAAGCATGCCCAGCTACCCGTCGATAAACCATTAGGCGCGATCGCTGATATGGAGTTTGAAGAGCGGCTTGTGCTGCTGCTGCGCGATCGCATTGGCATTCCCAAACAGCAGCAGCAGCGCTGGCTTGAAGATCGCCTCGCCTCATATCTTAAAGCCAGCGGCAGTCAGGCTCCGGCAGCGGCAGAACTGCATTTGGCCAATCACATCATGTATCGCAACTTATCACTGGGATTTATTTTGCTAGCCGTCGCCTTTTTGATCAATCTTTTGAGAACGCAATCTTCCCTATTGAATCAGCTGCTCTTTATGGCCTTACTACTTTTTATGGCCTATACGGCATTTTTTCGAGCGCTTTCATTTAAGAAGTGGCACAATCGAGAGCTATTGATGGGCTTCTATTTCTCGACCTGTCGCTAACAGTAAAGACAGACGGGCATATATGTTGACTTATGAGATACGTTAAAGCACTACGTTACAGCCGCAGCGTGGCTAAAGCTGTGAGTAGATCGACACAGTTGTTTGGTCAGCCAACGAATAGCGAGAGCCATCTGTTCATTTCTGGGCTTAGATGGCTCCGGCTAATTTGGTCAGCGCGGTTAGTCGATATATTCCACTACCGCCGCTGTTTCATAGCGAACTTTGGGAGCATCGGCGAGGCGATCGCCCTCCGCGCGATATCCCAGCGTACAGAGCACTGCTGTAGCGTAGCCCTTTTCCGGCAGTCCCAAAATCTCATCAAACTTGCTGGGAATGAAGCCTTCCATCGGACAGGCATCCAGCCCCAACACGGCAGCACTGTACATTAAGAAACCCAGCGCAATGTAGACCTGCCGTGTGGCCCATGCTTGGGCATCGAAAGGAAAAGGGGGATTTTGCAAAAAGCCCTTGATGGCATTTTCGAGCCCTGACAGCTGCTCCCGGGAAACTCCCTGCACCTCGACGGCTCGCTCGATGTAGCGATCGACATCGCTGTTATCAATGCCTTTCTTTGCCGCTAAAACGACAAAATGGGAAGCGTCCACCACTTGCGATTGATTGAAAGCATGCTCCTGCAGGTGCTGACGCAGCTCGGTGTTGCGAATGACGAAAAATTTCCAGGGCTGTTGACCAAAGGATGACGGAGACAGTACTAAACTTTGTTCCAACGCTTTCCAAACCTCGTCTGAAATGGGCTTGCTGGCATCGAATTTTTTAGTTGCATAGCGCCAGTTAAGCTGCTGCAAAACCTGATCTGGTGTCAGAATGGCATGATTCATAACGTTGAAGATGAGTAGCTAATGTTGACAAGTTGCCTAAGAAAAGCGGCTTTCAGCAATGGCAAAGACATCAATCGACCATTGGCCTTACAAATGTAAACCGATCGTGGTAACCGTGCGTCCGACCTTTGATAGAGGGGTGATCGTTGCACCCAGCCAGATTGATGACTGAAGCTGGGGCAAAGCTTGAGGCTTTGCGGGTGAATAAAAGACCTGATTAGCAGCAGGGTGGCAGGGTAGAAGAGGGTGATTGGGATGTTATTAATTTGCCCATCCCTGATTTCTCTCGGCTCTAAATCTTTGGCGCACCGGGTATTCTGCTATCGTCCCGTCGGTCCAAGATTACCCGGAATTATAAATTCGCTGAAATAGACCCGGGTTTTGCGCACTGCCAACAACCAGGTCGCGCAGGTGCTCAAAAGCCCAGAGATACAGCGGCGCGGTGGCATGGGCCGCCAGATTGCGAAACTTGCTGATTTGGTCGAGATAGGTGGCGGCTTCTTGGGCGTTAGCTTGGAGCCATTGCCCCATAGGATGTTCCCATTGGACAAAAAAGTCTGTCAGTAGGGTGCGATCGCTCTGGCTCAACGTTTGACGTGACTTGGCAGTGAAATACAGTTGGTCGTCGCTGGGAAGCGTCGCGGTTTCCAAAGCGGGCGATCGCACAGTGGTCCAAGTTTCTGCCAGCAAGTGAGCCGCTGGACCGAGGGTATATTTACGGCCTGGCCCGAACTGCACAGTGCCCAATTCAGAGCGGCCATGCTGCAGCAAAAAATCGTACAGGCCATCAAAGCAAGGCTGAATGACTTCCCGCTCCACCACAAACCCTAAGCGCAGTCCGGCTTCGCTATAGTCGGCGGTATGAATATCGCTGCCGTCTGCTGCATTTAACGCGACATGTTTGTACGCAGCGTACAGATCTTTTTGGCTTGGGGGTTGCAAGCAATACCAAATTTGATCGCTGATGGCTTCGCGCACCGCCCGCTTAATGGCCTTGGGATCAAGGGTGGGGGTGGGTCGATGCATCTGCTGTTTCAAGGTTTCGATGCGAGCTTCTTGAGTTTGCATCGCCGTGGCCTGCGCCTGAACGGTTTCCTGCAGCGCCTGCAATTGCTGCTGGTCGGCAGTCGAAACCTGATCACTCGGCGCTTTCAGTAAGGCAATCTGCTGGTTTAGGGTGGCAATGTGCCGATCTTTATCGGCTAGCAGTTCGTCTTTTTCTAAAATTAGGTGGGTTTGTTGACGAATCTCGAGGGCATCCAGCCCCGCCCGCAGCAGGTTGAAATAGTGAGTTTCGCGAATATCAACCGGGCGAGCCGGTGCACCAGGCAGGCAGAGATAGCCCTGACGCTCAGGCAGCAGCACGACAAACACCTGTCCCTCCTGATTTTGAATTTCGAGACGGCGAGCCTCATTTTCTCGTACGATGCGGGCTTGATAATGACGTCGGCTAAAGTCGAAATCGGCGCAGTTAATGACTCCGTCTAGGCGCGATGCTGTGGGCAGGGGATCATAGTCTGCTGCTGGAGCTCCGGCTGCTTCACTGACAGTGCTTGAAAAATCAGGGGCGATCGCCATCTGATCAACCGCGCCATTGCTTTGAAAAGGGAGCTTGGGAGGCTGTTTTTCCGCTTCAGCGTCTAGCGCAGTCGATTCTGGCAGTTGGGGCGATGGCTGAGTTGGCGATCGCACTCCCACGAGTTCCAACTGCAGTGTCGTGTTGCCCCGCCACTCGTTAGGTTTAAGTTTATAGGCAATGTCCAATCGGTCGGGCAACGGACAATAGCTGCCCCAGCGCCAGGCGATCGCCTCCAGTCGCTGGTCAGCATCATCTGCGACGGTCAGTTTCAGATGAGCTTTAGTCTGCCCCATCGGCCGCTGCTCCACCACTCGGACGTTAGGCGTCCAAAAAATTGGATCGGGGTTGCCAATGCCGCAGGGATGCAGCTGATCAATTTGGTCATACAGGTCAAAGGTAATTTGGTCGAGGCTAGCCCGCACGTCCACCGTAATCAGTGGTTTTAAGTGTTCCGGCTGAAGGGTTTGATTGGCAAAATTGACCAGGCGCGATTTGACCTGTCGCAGGTGCTTGGCTGGAAAGGAAAAGCCCCCCGCCGCTCGGTGTCCACCAAATTTGGCCATCAGGTCGTGGCAGTTTTGCAAAGCATCGAACACGTTAAATTCGGGAATGCCCCGCGCCGAGCCGCGAATCTCCTTCTGGTCAGGGTCTTCATAAGTGCAGATAAACACAGGCACGCCGTAACGTTCGACCAGGCGTGAGGCGACGATACCAATCACGCCATGGTGCCAGTCTGGCTGCAGCACCAACAGCACGCGATCGCGCGCTAGGTTGACCGTCCCGGCAGCGATGTCGGCTTCTACTCCAGCAACTGCCTCCGCTTCAATGCGCTCGCACAGGGCCCGTCGCTCTTGATTCGCCTGCTCGCACTCTAGCGCCCGCTGCAGCGCCACATCTACGTCATCGGTGGTAAGCATCTCAATTACCACTTGCGGATCGCCAATGCGACCTACCGCGTTGATGCGCGGCCCCAGGCGAAAGCCAATATCTTCAGGCTTTAAAGAGTCGTCCTCGTTATCGAGTCCAGCGACCTTAATCAAAGCTTTGACGCCGATGAGCCGCGAATGGGGCAGCAGGCGCAGTCCCCGCCTCACCCAGCGACGATTCACCCCGGTGAGGGCTGCTAAATCGGCAATCGTCCCCAGGGTAAACAGCTCCAGCAGCGGCGCGGTGAGGTCTTGAATGCGCCCCATGCTCTGAGCTAAGCACACCGCCAAAATATAAGCCACACCGACACCAGCCACGCCGTAGTAAGGCGAGTCGGGCGCAATCAGTTTCGGATTCAAGATGGCATGGGCAGGGGGAATCTCGGGCGGCACGTCATGGTGATCGGTGATGATTACCATGAGGCCGAGTTCACGGGCATAGGCCACGGGTTCCACCGCCGCAATGCCGTTATCTACCGTCAGAATGATGCTGACGCCATCAGCAAAAAACTCTTCCACGATGCGGTTGTTGATGCCGTAGCCCTCCTGCATCCGGCTAGGAATCGCATAGTCGACGTTGGCGCCCAGCGATCGCAGGGCCCGCAGCAGCAGTGCCGTGCTCGTCATGCCGTCAGCATCATAGTCGCCACAAATGGCAATCTTTTCGCCGGCGGCGATCGCCTGCAGCAAAATCTCAATGCTTTGAGCTAAATCGGGAAATTCATCGAGCGGTGAAGGCAGCAGCAGCGCCTCGGGATTCAGAAACTCCTGGGCGGCATCTGACGTCTCGATGCTGCGATTAAGCAGCACCTGCGCTATCAGTGGTGAAAGCTGTAGCTGCTGCGCCAGTCCCCGAGCTTCGCCCTTCAGCGCCGGTTGAATTAGCCAGCGCTGGTCAGGCATAATGGCTTGGACTTTTGAAGCTATAGCCTCAGAAGTCGATCGCGGCGGTGCCAATTTCGTTTTTGCCGGTTCACTTACCAACGGCCTTACCACACCATTGCAGAGTTTAGATCGCTTGCACTAATATATCGCTTCCGCCCAAATTGGCGCGATTAGAGGCGCTGTGCAAGCGTCTTGCTTGTGACTCAAGATTTGGTGATGCCATGGGGGCTGTCATCATTTAATGGTCAAGTCCTGATGCTAGAAGCGATTCAGCCCCCGGTTAAGTTTAAGGAATGGGCGCGGCAAGTTATACCGCAGACATTCTAGTTTTAATTGGTGGCGCGCCTTAAGCGGCCCCTGATTTTTCAGAAAATAGTACTAACACCGTTTTAATAATCAGCTTGATATCGTACATCAGGCTCCAATTTTCCTGATATTTCAGATCGAGCTGAATGACGTCTTCAAACTTTTTGATGCTAGAGCGGCCATTGACCTGCCACTCGCCCGTCAGCCCTGGCTTCACGTTGAGACGCTGCCAAGCTGGCACCTCATAGTGATCAATTTCCGCTGGAGTCGGTGGGCGGGTACCCACAAGGCTCATGTCCCCCCGCAAAACATTCCAAAACTGTGGAAATTCGTCCAGACTAGTTTTGCGCAAAAAGCGTCCAACTCGCGTCACGCGGGGATCATTCTCATTCTTGAAGAGCGGGCCTTCGACCTCATTTTTGACGCGATTTTTGAGCGTTTCCGCATTAACAACCATCGAGCGAAATTTCCAAATACGAAAGCGACGGCCCATCCAGGAGCAGCGAATTTGACTAAAGAAAATTGGTCCAGGGTCGTCAATTTGAATGGCGATCGCGATGGGGACAAACAGCAGCGCCGTAATGATTAATCCCAGCATGCCACCCACAATATCCATCGCTCGTTTGGCGGTCGACCCCACGGACGGATGTGTTGCCAGAGCCCGCTGATTGACTTTGGTCGGTCGCTCGGGGGATTGGTCCTCTGGGACTGGCTGTTCGACAATGGTAAAAACTTTGTCCAAATCAGTCATGCTAAGCGCCATCATGACTTGGGAGCCCACTGCTTCGAGGCGCAGGTCAATTTGCTGCTGTGCACAAACCCGCCGGCAAATCACCAACGCCCCCAAACCGCTGCTATCTAGAAAAATGGTCTCGCTAAAGTTCAAGATTAACTGCTTGAGATTGGAGCCGTGCTGGGCTAAAAAATCTTGACAAAGTTTTTGAAAGCCAACTGCCTCATTAACTGCCAGCGTCTCGGGTAAAAAGATGATGCCAACGCCATCAGCAAAAATAGTTTTCATAGGGGGCAAGGGAAAGTTAGTGGGGGGCATGCCTGTAACCATTGCAAATAGAATCTCAGCGATAAAAAAGAGTATTCATAAGTGAGGAATGTCAAGACTAGAATATGAGCCATTGCTAGCGGCAGTGCCGAATCTAGGCAATGCGGCCCTTATAACTGCGAAGATGCTTGCCCTACTGATGGTTATCTAGAGGCCGAGCCCTAGTGTGGGACTACAGAATGTGAGGAATGGTTCTAGGATTTTCTGGTTTAGGATGCCCAAAAAAGCCAGGAAATGCTTATGCACCGATAACTTTTGTGGGCTGCCTCTCCGACATTGCTTAGCAAATAGGACCACCACCTAGAACGATCGCTAGTCGGACTTGGTCGGTGCTTTTTTGCCCAAATCAGCGATCGCTGTTGCGGCCTGGGACACAATGACTTCTCATGCTAGTCAATAGCGCTCTGACAAAATTTGGTTGGTGCTTGCAGACGGCTCATTCGTGATGTGAAAATATCATTCCATCCCAGATGCGATCGTGCCCAATAGATGACTGGTGACAGCCCTTAGAGCCAGCGCTTACAATCAGGTGTCCCCATTGCAGACCGACTTTATGAATGAGCTACAAGGGCAAATCCAGCAGATTGGCAAAACCCTCGGAAAAGTTGTGGTCGGTCAATCAGAAGTGATTGAGCAACTTTTGGTTGCCATGCTCTCTGGCGGACACGTCATCTTAGAAGGGGTTCCCGGCACCGGCAAAACCTTGATGATCAAAGTGCTAGCGCAGTTAATACAGGCCGATTTTTGTCGCATTCAACTGACACCTGATATCTTGCCGTCGGATATTCTGGGGACCAACGTCTTCGACCTCAACACCCGCGACTTTACCCTCAAAAAAGGGCCTATTTTTACCCAGGTTTTGCTGGCGGATGAAGTCAATCGCACCCCTCCCAAAACTCAAGCGGCTCTGCTCGAAGCCATGGAAGAGCAGCAGGTTACCCTTGATGGCACTGGTCATACCTTGCCCGACCTGTTTTGGGTCATTGCCACTCAAAATTCCCTGGAATTTGAGGGCACATATCCTTTACCCGAAGCCCAACTTGATCGCTTTCTGTTCAAGCTGCTGGTCAACTATCCTGACCTCCAGGCCGAAAAGCAAATCTTAAAAAACACCCAATCGGGATTTGAGGCTCGGCGAGTCAATATCCAAAACTTACGGCCGATTACCAGCGAAAAAGCCATTTTGGCGGCGCGGCAGGCGGTCAAGCAAATTAAAGTCGAAGACCAAATTTTGGACTATTTGCTGGCCCTAACCCAAAAAACCCGCCAGTCTCGCGATTTATCCTTGGGTGCCTCGCCCCGCTCCTCGGTTAGTTGGCTGCAGGCCAGCAAAGCCCATGCCTGGTTAAACGGGCAAGACTACGTTACTCCCGACAATGTGAAAGCGATCGCCCCGCCGCTTCTCCGCCACCGACTCATCCTCGGCCCCGAAGCCCAACTCGACGGCCTCACCACTGACACTGTCATTACCTCCCTGCTCAAGCAAGTCGCTGTCCCCCGGTAGTTACCCAGTCTTCATCTATGACGCCAACGCTGAAACTGTATGGACTTTTGGCATTGGGTGGGGCGATCGCCACCACCCTTGATGCTCTCAGTCCTAGCGAGAGCGTGATCTCCTTTCCGCTGGAGGCGATGCTGTTTTTCAACGGAGTCGTCTTGCTACTGATGGTGGTGGATTGGGCTCAGGTGAGTGGTCAGCAGCGGGCGATCGTCAAACGCGAAGAACTCCCCCGCCTTTCCATTGGTCGCGACAATCCGGTTACGCTCAAGGTCACGGCACCAAAAGCCCGAGCCAGGCTGCAAGTTTTTGATCGCTATCCGCCAGAGTTCGATGAAATTCCCATGCCGCTGACGGTGACTTTGCCCGCCAAAACCGCTACCAATGTGACGTATCAAGCATTTCCCACCGAGCGAGGAGAGTATCAGTGGGGCGACATTCAGATGCGTCAGTTGGGGCCATGGGGATTAGTTTGGCGTAGTTGGACAATATCGGCCTCTCAGAAAGTAGCGGTATATCCCGATTTGGTAGGGTTGCGATCGCTGTCCATCAAACTGGCGATTCAGTCCACGGGCAACATGCGCCAGCGCCAGCGGCTTGGCATTGGCACTGAGTTTGCCGAACTGCGGGAATATGCGATCGGCGACGATCCTCGCTTTATTGACTGGAAAGCTACTGCCCGCCGCAGCGTCCCGCTAATCCGCGTACTTGAGCCAGAACGAGAGCAGTCCTTAATCATCCTGCTGGACCGTGGCCGCTTAATGACCGCCAACGTCAAAGGTCTTGCCCGCTTTGATTGGGGGTTGAATGCGACTCTATCGCTGGCTTTGGCGGGACTGCACCGGGGCGATCGTGTCGGCGTCGGCGTTTTTGACCGCACTATGCATACCTGGATTCCAGCGATTGGCGGACGTCAACATTTACAGCATTTAATTGAACAGCTCACCCCCATTCAGCCGGAGCTATTGGAGTCTGATTATTTGGGAGCCGTAACGCGGGTCGCAACCCAACAGCATCGACGGGCGCTCGTCGTAGTCATTACCGACATTGTGGATCAGACGGCTTCGGCGGAATTGCTGACCGCTTTGACCCGGCTGAAGTCTCGTCATTTACCCTTTTGCGTCACCCTGCGCGACCCGCTGGTCGATGTTCAAGCCCATGAGTTTATGGCTGATGTCACCGCCGCCTATGGTCGCGCTGTCGCCCTGGATTTATTGGAGCAGCGTCGGGTAGCCTTTGCCCAACTGAAGCAGGCCGGAGTACTTGTGTTGGATGCCCCCGCCGACCAAATCACCGACTCGCTGGTGGAAGATTATCTCCGCGTCAAGGCCCGGAATCGGCTGTGACATTCGTAAACATCGAGACGGGTGTCATCGACGCGACTGGATTTGGACATATTATGTTTAACTGGGCAACGACCAGCGAACTGAGCTAATTATGTCAACGTCAGCAATTGTGGTCATGACTAAGTTTCTTCTGCGGAGTCATGCCAAATCGCTTTAGCATTTCTGGCTTAGTCGTGGTTATTGTAAAAATCGGTGAAAGTAGTTTCGCCATAATTTAGCGTTGCGCAAAAGTCTTCGTAAAAACTCTCTAAACCGCCGAAATTACGTCAAAAGGCTCCAAACAATGAAGGTTTACATCCTAAATTCAAGCCGCAAGCAGCGAAGTTGACCGTGACTTTGCCTAAGTGCTCATAGCTCTATTTTACGAAATTGATGTTGCGGAGAACCACCACTGATTCGGCTGTGATTCAAACGATACGTCAATTTTGTCAGCAGCTATGTCCGCTTGATTTCCTTCTTTGGACAGCCTGCTGCCAGAAATAAAAGCGTTAAGGTGTCGAGTGTGGTGCATTGCTAAATTTCGTTGAAACTTCTTTTCGTTGACTCTACTCTGCAGCAAAAGGCGATCGCCATTCATAATCGTCTTTGTGTAGTCTACGGCTGTCCGATTCCTTACTTTCACTCCCTCGACCCCATGAGTGAACTGGTGTCGGCGCTACTGTCTCATCGCACCAAAAACCGCGCTTCGGGCAGGGCATTTAAGCAACTGCAGGCCAGCTTTCCGACCTGGGAAGCAGTGCGTGATGCGCCAACTGCAGCGGTGGAAAAAGCGATCGCTCCCTGCACCTGGCCCGAACAAAAAGCCCCTCGCCTTCAGCAAGTGTTGCGACTGGTGGGCGGTTACACGCAAAATCAATGGTCGCTGGACTTTCTGCAAGACCTGCCCGTAGATGCCGCCCGCGCTTGGTTGGAAGATTTACCCGGCGTGGGACCCAAAACTAGCGCTGCTGTCCTGTGCTTCAGCACCTTGCGAATGCGAGCCTTGCCGGTGGATAGTCATCATCACCGCGTAGCCCAGCGAGTTGGGCTAATTTCCCACAAGATTGCCGTCGGCCCCTCCCATGATGAACTCGCCGCACTGCTGCCCGAAGAGTGGACGGCCCAGCAGGTGTATGACCATCACGAAGTTTTCATGCTGCATGGGCAAAAGTGCTGTCATTACCGCCGACCAGAGTGCGATCGCTGCTCGATTCAAACGCTATGCAACTATCGGCAAGCATCTCTGTAAGCCCATCAGGGCCGTGGCGATAACTGACTTTGCCACCCCCGCAGGGCCAGCCCAGCCGTACCAAAAGCCGCTTCAGTAGAGGCTGCAATTGTTACTGGAACCGGCAGCCAACGATCGCGAATGGCCCTCCAGGTGAGATTTTGTGCGCCGCCGCCCGCAGTCATAATCTGGGTGGGAGCGGTTGCCCCTAAAGCGCAAAGACGCTCATACCCCTGAGCTTCAATGCGAGCCATCCCTTCAAGTAGACCATGCAAAAAATCGACGGGGTTTTCCGGTCGGGGCGTCAAGCGCGGGGCCAGAGTCGGATCACTAATGGGAAACCGTTCTCCCCGACGCGACAGGGGATAATAGTCCAGCGGTGAAGGACGATCGCGGGGCACTTGGACACTCAAACTCTGCAACTCATCATCGGTAAAAAACTGACGCAGCACCGCTCCTCCCGTATTGGACGCGCCCCCCACCAGCCACAAATCGCCAAGCCGATGGCTGTATATACCATAGCGGCTGTCATCGACTCGCGTTGTGCTTAGTAGCTTGATGACCAGCGTGGAGCCCAAAGAAGTTACCGCATCGCCGGGCGATCGCGCACCGCTAGCTAAAAAGGCGGCAATACTGTCGGTGGTCCCAGCAAGAATCATGCAGTCGCGGGGTAAGTCGTAGCGATCGCTAGCACGGTCTGATACCGGACCAAACAATGAGCCCGGAGCCTGCACTTGGGGCAGCCAGTGGGCAATGTCGAGGGTCTCCGCCAGCGTTAATAACCATGTTGGATAAGCCAAACTGCCAATGTCGTAGCCGAGCTTGAGCGCGTTGTGATAATCGCTGAGGCCGAGTTTGCCGTGCAGTTGCCCCGCTAACCAGTCGGCCTGATGCAACAGGTGCCGGACCGACTGCTGCTGTTCTGGCGGCAGCGTGTTTTTCCACCACAGCAGCTTTACCAAACTAGATGTGGCGCTCAACACGGGACTGCCCGACGGTGCGATGTCGGCAAGCTGCTCGCCATAGGCATGACCACAATCGTCGTTGTATAGCAGGGGAGGCGTGATCGAATGCCCCAACTCATCGCACAGGACGACGGTGCCAGAGGTCCCATTGATGGCGATCACGGCGAGCTGCGATCGCACCGCCACAGGCAGGGCGGCTAACACCTGCTGTAAAGCGCTCAACCAGCAGCTCGCCCAGTCGGAATTAGCTGAATGCTGGCCGTATGCGACTTGAGTCGTCGCGACTGTCTGCTGTGCCTCGTCGATAGCAACTAAACGAGCCCCCGAGGTGCCAAAATCTAGCCCTGCCGCATAGACCACTACCCATCAATCCCCGGTAAATGCCATAAAAAAAGGGGAGTCGCAAGACTCCCCACATTCCAGTTTCTCAAGTGGAATACGCAAACCTAAACATTAGACGCTGACTTCGCTCAGCTCTCGCAGAATATGGTCGAAGGGTTGGTCAACAAAGCTAGTGTCGGCAATCCCCGCTTCAGCCGCCTGAGCCTTCACCATGTCCTTCATAATTTGAATGCCTACGACTGTCGGCGCAATGGGAACGCCCAAAGAGTTGTAGGTTTCTCTGAGCCCTTGCAGAACCCGCTCGTCTAAAACGCTGAAATTATTGGCTACCAGCGCATAACTGCTGTAGCGCAAATAGTAGTCCATATCGCGGAGGCAAGCCGCATAGCGACGCGTGGTGTAAGCATTGCCGCCAGGGCGAATCAATTCGGGCACCGTTTCAAAAAGCTGACTAGCCGCCGATTTTACGATTCCCGCGGCCTGGCCGCTGATCATCGTCGCCACCTGCACCCGAGCCATCCCCGTGTCAAAATAGCTTCTCAAAGAATCCAGAGCCGCTTGATCTAAATAGCGTCCCGTTGAATCGTAATTTCTGATTAATGTCGTTACGGCATCCCGCATGAACGTTCCTCTCTCAATCAGTCTTATATAAATGTCAGGCAGTTGAAATTTTTGCAGCTTGCGATCGCAAATATGAGAAAAATTGCTAAACCCAGCTCAGAGCTTTCTAAGAACTTAGTCTTGAAAATCGCTCAAACGAAACTACTGAACAGCCTGACTGAGCAGGTTTTGAATAACCATAGAGGAGTTTATCACGCGACTTGAAAGCAAAGATAGCCGCACCGAAAAAGATGAAGAATACTCCAATCTGGCGTTACATTTAGATACATTTCGTAACGTAGCGAGGTTGTTTTGATAGTGCTTAACAAGCTCTGCCCATATTCAATTCATGCTTTTAGTCAGGCAATTTTTGGCTGCCCGACTAAAAGCATGAATTGAATGCATTCTTTTCAGCATTGAGCGCCGGACTCTGCAAAAGTTTCCTCCGCCATCACTCTACAGGCCATAAATAGCGGCATTGATTCGGCGAATCGATGTCAATCGTCAGCTTTGTTCAAATTAGTTAAGGGGTTAACTTCGCATAATTCAAGGCTGATGGCTCAACTTCTCTCAGTAAACTTTCCTAACAATTCTGTGAATAGGGCTGTAATCTCTGGATGAAGGCAAATCGGTTTCAGCTTTAGTAAAGCCTGATACAAAAGCTGGGAATCCCTATCCATAGGATGAATCAGACAACTTGAGGCTGGTTTGACGATTCATCCTGAAAAATGAGTGCTGTGGACATTGAAAGCGATGTCAGGTGCCAGGCGATTGAGGACAGGAGCCTCCGCCACATTTTGCGGATTTAGTCTGTTCGCTGGTCAATTAAGACGAGTTGCCCCTACGGACTTGGAGAGTAAAGGAGTAATACATGGCGACCGCTGAAGACATCTTGAAAAAGATTCAAGACGAAGACATTCAGTTGATCGATCTGAAGTTTATCGATTTGCCAGGTATCTGGCAGCACTTGACTGTACATGTTAGTCAGATTGATGCTGACAGCTTCACCGAGGGTGTGGCCTTTGATGGCTCCAGTATTCGCGGTTGGAAGGCCATTAATGAATCTGACATGGCAATGGTGCCCGATCCAGATACTGCCTGGATTGACCCATTTTACGCAGAACCAACATTGAGTATGATCTGCACCATCAAAGAGCCCCGCACCGGTGCACTCTATGAGCGATGTCCAAGGGCTGTTGCTACTAAGGCACTTGAGTATTTGAAATCTTCTGGCATCGGTGATACCGCCTTTTTCGGCCCCGAGGCAGAATTTTTTATCTTTGATGATGTGCGTTTTGATCAAACTGAGCACTCTTCTTACTACTACGTTGATAGTGTTGAAGGCCGTTGGAATACTGGCCGCGAAGAAGAGGGTGGCAACCTTGGCTATAAGCCACGCTACAAAGAGGGTTATTTCCCCGTGTCACCGACAGATACGTCTCAAGATATGCGCAGCGAGATGCTTTTGACGATGGCTTCTCTCGGCGTTTCTATTGAAAAGCATCATCACGAGGTTGCTACCGGTGGTCAGTGCGAGTTGGGAATTAAATTCGGCGAGCTTATTCAAGCGGCTGATTGGCTGATGATTTATAAGTATTGCATCAAAAACGTCGCCAAGAAGTATGGCAAGACCGTGACCTTTATGCCCAAGCCTTTGTTCAACGACAATGGTTCGGGTATGCACACTCACCAATCTATTTGGAAAGACGGGCAACCAATGATGGCTGGTGATAAGTACGCCGGTTTGAGCCAGACCGCACTTTGGTACATTGGCGGCATTCTGAAGCATGCGCCAGCGCTGTTAGCCTTCACCAATCCCACGACCAATTCCTACAAGCGTTTAGTGCCAGGATTTGAGGCTCCGGTTAACTTAGCCTACTCTCAGGGTAACCGCTCGGCTTCCGTACGAATTCCTTTGACCGGTGATAGCCCTAAAGCCAAGCGTTTGGAATTCCGCTGTCCAGATGCGACTTCCAACCCTTATTTGGCCTTTGCGGCCATGCTCTGTGCGGGAATTGACGGTATCAAAAATCAGATTGATCCTGGCGATCCGCTGGATGTGGATATCTATGACCTAAGTCCTGAAGAACTGGCAAAGATTCCCTCGACGCCTGGTTCTTTGCTCGATGCTCTGAAGGCTCTAGAAGAGGATCATGAATTCTTGATTACGGGTGGCGTCTTTACGGAAGACTTTGTGCAGAACTGGATCGAGTACAAGCTCGACAATGAAGTCAACCCCATGCGTCTGCGTCCCCATCCCTATGAGCTAGCGCTTTACTATGACTGCTAGACAGATAAACACTGTCTCGGCATAATCATCAACTCCCTCTGTGAATCTGTTAGGGGTCGTCTGCGGGCGGCCTCTTTCTTTTTGTCGGCGTGAGTGGCACCCCCACAACAGATTGCAAAATTCGGCCCAAAAATGCTGTTTGTACAGGGCTTTTCCCAATTTGAGAAGCTGTCAGCCAAGCTGTAGATTACGAAGTCAATGTTTTGGATAAAAAATTTCGTTACAATTCCTAACATCGCTTTTTAATATTGTTGATCTTCATCTCACGCCAATTGCCATGCCTGACACACTGACAAAGATGGCTTATCAAGCCTTTCAAGAGAGCAAAAACTACTTTGGCCTGGGTCATAAGGCGATCGCGACTCAATTACGGGAATGGTTGCGTCCCGACATCAGCCTCAAGCTAGAGTTGAAATCTATATCACCCGACTTTTTGCAAGAGCTAACACGTCGCCGCCAAGCCCTACTTGATCGAGACTGGCAAGATGCTGAAGCGGGTGTTTATCCCAAGTCTCTATTATTCGATAATCCTTGGATGGACTTTTTCCAGTATTATCCAATGATCTGGCTAGATATGCCTGACATCTGGGATCGTATGGAAAAACAAGACGTTTACGCCTTTGATAACAGTATTGACACGTCTCTTTATCCCCAGTATTACCTCCGAAATTTTCATAACCAAACCAACGGCTATTTGAGCGATCTGTCAGCCAATCTTTACGACACTCAGGTTGAGCTTTTGTTTGGCGGCACTGCTGACCCCATGCGTCGTCGCATTTTGGCTCCGCTTAAAGAAGCTTTGCAGGTGAAGCAAACGGCCAGTGAGGCGATTCGTGGGGCTGCTAGACCGACGAAAGGACCTTTGAAAATATTAGATGTTGCTTGCGGTACGGCTCGCACTCTGAAAATGGTGCGGGAGGTATTCCCCGATGTCTCTCTGTTTGGCATTGACTTATCGCCGGCCTATTTACGTAAGGCCAATCAGTTCCTGTCGGAAACACCAGGTACCTTGCCACAGCTTGTGCAAGGCAAAGCGGAAGAAATGCCCTATCGTGACGATTATTTCGATGCGCTAATCTGTGTGTTCCTATTCCACGAGTTGCCAGGGCCTATCCGTCAGAAAATTATCAATGAGGCTTATCGCGTAACTAAACCGGGGGAAACGTTCATCATTTGCGACTCTATCCAAATGATTGACACGCCTGAACTGGAGCCGGTGATGATCAATTTTCCAGCACTTTTCCATGAGCCGTTTTATCGCGATTATACGCAGGACAACCTGACGGAGCGTTTGTCCCAGGCTGGATTTATAGATATTGAGACAGAAATCCACTTTTTCAGTAAGTACTGGGTGGCACGGAAGCCAGCAGATTAATCGTTGATGGACTTCGGAACAGGTCTAAGTCAGCTACGTGATTTCCATCAAGTTCTAGCTGATGTCCAGTTTCAAAACAACCGGATAGTGGGATGGATGTTGAGGCTAACCAATTTGATTTGCAGTTCGTTTCAACTTACAGATAAACCTTGTCCACCCAAAAGTCTGGAGTTTTCAGAATCGCTAATGCTGCATCTGAGACAGCTATGGCATCAAGGGTTCAGCTGGTCAGCATGGAGTCTTTCAAGGACAAGATTCCAACGCTGATGTGCTCTAACGTGACTGGAGCGAAGCCCATCATTAGGGATGGTGATATCTTGTAGCGGCTCGAGTTCAGTTTGAAAAAGCGATCGCGATAATCGTCAGGAGACAGGCTATCAGTCGACCAGGCAGTGGACCAGGATTAGATGACGAGAAATCAGCAGCGCTTTTGGATAGGTTCAGTTACGAAAAATATTGGACTAGCTGTAATGTCTCCCAACAGCAGTGTCAGTCTCTATAAACGACAGAATTAATGGACCCGGCTCGCCAGCAATTGTTCTTCAAGGGCAGCGATTCGGTTGTAAGCAGCTGTTAGCTGAGCCGTCAGTCGCTGAATCTGAATTTCCGGCGATAAGGCGTTTTCTTCGCCGATGGACTCAGACTCGAGATATACCGAATCCATGAGGATATCCTTGTGCATGAGCAAGGCTTCTCCGCGCTGCAATTGCCCATTTTGATGAATTGCAGGTGAACTATCGTCTAGCAGTACACCAGCTTCGGAGTGAGATTGAGAAGATGACAAAATCTCAGAGACTCGATAATTGACCTGGTCAATTAGCTGATGAAGGGCGTCAACTTTTTCGGTCAGCAACGTGACCTGTGACTCAATTGGTTGCATATGACGCTTAAACTCTGAATAGAATTATCTACATCCTATAGCTAATGTTTTTTAATGTCGCAATTCCATGGAGGAATTTAAAGTTTGTTGATATTTTATCTAGCCTTAAGATTTCCCTCGAACTAGATAGATTATGGATTAGGGAAAAGGAAATATGATTATGAATCACAACTAGATTTTTGTAAGTAGCAAACGAATCTACTTAAGGATTTCATAAGTAAATAATTTACTATTTTTAGATGTTTTCACAGCCTACGTATGTTTGCTGCTGCGATCGCCCATGGGCTGTTGCCAAAAGATGATTAGACTATGCAAAATTGCCTATAAAATAAGCATGATTGATGTGAAAGAGCTGGATGCCTTGATGTGTCGTTGCGTAGATAGCGTCTAGGCTTGGTCCTTCAGGGATTTTAGGGATGTTGAACCAAAGAGGCGACAAGCTGTTTCTAACTAAATAGGAGCTGATTTATCTGCTCAGTAAAGTTCAACATAGTAAAGCTAATTGGCCGAGAGATTCTAGAAGCATCGAGCAAATGTTTAAGGATTAATTTAGGTTTGTGGTATTGGCTTAAGTAGGTAATCACCGTTTTAAGTCACTGCTGCTTTGAATAAGCTTTTCAAAAAAACAGAACGTGACAATCAGACCTTAAAGTCAACGGCTTTAGTGGAGTAGGCTGTTAAAGATGTGTCAGAGAGTTTGCTTGGTTAAGTTTCAGCTTGAAAAGGAGTTTGCTAGTAGGAAAATAGATTATTTTCCTGCTGCCTAATTTACTGTATCCACTGGTTTTGATGTCTGTGTTGGCATAAATACTCAGGCATGAAACTCAGATGTAAAGCACTGGCAGTTACTGCAGGCTGCACTGTAGCGATCGCCCTCTAAGTTCTCGATTGGCTTTAGCCGCCAATTTCATAAGCTAATAGTACGCCAGTTTGATACTCTTAAAGAGTTTTGTCTGTTCTCTCTCTTAGAAACCTGAGTGATATCGGGCAATCAGAGGCTCTAAAGCCCTGCTCCATTGAATTACTTCCTGTTGCAAGGCTCGACGCTACTTCATTCTGCCAAGTATGCGTCATCGACTTTTAGCAGCTTCTTTCTCAAAAACATTATTTATGGATCGAAGACGTTTACTGATTGGACTAACGGCCCTCGCTACGCTGCCGGTTGCCTGCCAGAGCAACCCAGACGACGCCTTACGTTTAGCAGCGGCTAAGGGTGGGGTGTCGCCACAAATGCTTAAGAACTTTAAGGCCACGTCGTCGAATACGGTGCCGGTTAGAGTGACCACTCGCTCCAGTCTTGTTGACTTGTTTCAGCAATTGCAGCAGTGGCATCAGTCAGCATCAGATTCTGAGGCGAATGTCAGCGACCAGTCAATTGACTGGGTGGCGCTGAGTGACTATTGGCTGTTGCCAGCGATCGCGCAAAAGCTGATCACGCCTTTACAAAAATATGACGAACTGCCGTGGGATACCCTATCGCCAGATTGGCTGACGCTGTTGCGGCGGGATGAACAGGGATTTCTGGCGAGCTCTGGTGCCATATGGGGCACTCCCTACCGCTGGGAACATCTGATGATGGTGTACGACCGCCGCGCGTTTGCACAATTTGGTTGGAAGCCTACAAGTTGGGCTGATTTGCTGCGACCGGAGCTGCAGCAGCGCTTTTCGCTGCCGGATCATCCCCGTTTGGCTTTAGGGATTTTGCTCAAGGCGCTGAACTATTCGGCTAATGACCTCGACCCAGCAGCCCACGCGGATGTGATGGCAGCGGTGGACACCTTGCGATCGCAGGTCAAAGTCTATGCCACCTCCACCTATTTACAGGCCCTGATAATTGGCGATTTAGCTCTCGGAGTTGGGTGGTCAAGGGACATTCAGCCGCTACTGTCTCGTTATCGATATTTAGAGGCGGTTGCTCCTCTGCCGGGCACGCTGTTGTCTGCCGATGTTTGGGTTAGGCCCAACGTTCAGCCAGGCAGCAATGATTCTCAGGCAGTTCGCCCCGTTGAGCAGCAGTGGTTGACCTATTGGTGGCAACCCGACGTCGTAGAATCCCTGTGGGTGCTGTCGCAGGCCCTGTCTCCCCGGTTACTGTCGCCGAGGGCTGAACAGACTGCGGCAATCGTGTTGCCCAGTGCTGAACAACTGCAGCAAAGTGAATTTGTGGAGCCATTGCCACCCTCGGCGATCGCCAGCTATGACGAGCTATGGCGTCAGCTACGGCGGGGAAAATAAATCACCGCCGAACTCAGGGTTGCTGAAATCAATAAAGGGGCCAAGGGCAACGGCACAGCTCACATTTTCCAACTGCGAAATAGGAATTTGACTGTCAGGAGACCCGATAAACGCCCGAACGCTACTGAAATCGCACGCGTGCACGCCCTCTAGCCGCACCGAACTATAGAGCCGCACATGGTACCCATAGTTCATCCCATTTCGGCCCATGCGGGTCAAAATGGCGTATTTTTGAAAGTCGTTAAATCGCCGCCAATATTGGGGATCAACTTGAACATCGACAATGGCAGCATCAGCTGTAGTACTCCTAAAAGCCAGCCAGTTTCGCACTAATCGGTATCCCCCAGCGATCCTGACGGTGGTATTACCGCCCGCTCGCCATAGGGTTGGTAGGTCATCACGGCTCCACCAAAAATTCGGCAGCGTAGCTTCGTATAGCGATGTCTCCTCTTCATCAACTACGCCCCAATTCCTGTCAACCTCGGAGGACTCTCTAAAATCAACGTTGCCTAAGTCATAGGTAGAGGGAGTGTCTAACAGTTGCTCAAATAGGGCATCTTCAGGTGCCAGACGCTGTGCTGCAGACTCCGAATTGGGTGCCTGAGCTGGGGCAGGGGCACTGAAGATGCCAAAACCGCCAAGCCACACGGCGCCGTTAAGCGCCAGAATGGCGCCGAAGCGTCGCATACTAGGTCGATACAGAGGGCGCAATGGCATGGGCGGTTTCGCAGAGCAAAGAAAGGTCTAGAGCAATTTTAGATTTTTGATGATTAGCTCTATATGTCGGTGAGGGCAGCAGTGGCTGGGGATTCCAGCAGCAGTCGCTGACGATGGGTGTGCAGTAGTCGGAGCGGCACCCTGGCGACCTGCTCCAGCATGTAAATTACATGGTCGGGGCGCAGCAGAGTGCCGTCATTGCGGCAACTTCCCCTATATCGAATGATAGCTTGCGCCAGGCTTTTGTTCCTTGAGATGCTGATTGGCAACATCGCAGCGGAGTCCACATCGGCAATGGCCAAATCAAATAGGCGATCGCGTAAATTAACCTGCTTCTTTTTGCCTGATTTCGTCCTGTGTTCCCAAGCGATCGTCGCCGCTCGCAGCACGGCTTCGATCCAAGCCTGCCAATCACTATCTACAGGAAGATTATCGGCCGACTCCACCGCCAGGACCAGCAGATATTCTGCCTGCTCTAGCGACTTCGTCGCCGAGGGAGCGCTCAGCGATACGTCCTCCAGATCGTAAACGGGCATATCTGACGGCAACTGTGCCGCCAATCGTTGGCGAAATTCTGCTAGTTCCACTGCTGCGGTGAGTTCAAAATCAACAATTTCGCCCGAGCTGGTGGCTCCCAGCGGCAGGGCATTGGCGGGGGAAATGCGCGGGCCAGGATGGTAGCCGCCGGTAAAGGCAATGGGCAACGCCGCTCGCCGCACCGCGCGATCGAACAGACGCACCAGATCCAAGTGTCCCAGCAGCGCCAGCTCTCCTTGCTTGCCAAGCCAGACGCGAATCCGCTGGACGCGATTGTGGTTAGGCTGAAAATGACCTGTAAATTCTGGAATTGGGGGCGGCGGCACCACGACATTGTGACCGAAGTCTGACCCGCAGATGCCGCATAGGGAGCATCCTTCAAACGAACAGTCGGGCACTGTTGCCGCTTCTAGAGCGCGTCGTAGATCGTCCTTAAGCCACTGTTTATCGATGCCGGTATCGAGGTGATCCCACGGGAGGGGGCTGTCAAGATGGCTTGCCTCAGCAGTCGTTGAGGTCTGCATGATGTTCCATTCTCCAGCTTCCACCTGGCGATATTTCCACGACAGCCCGGCTTCATCAATTGCCTGCGTCCAAGCGTTGAAGGCCCGATCCAGACTTTCCCACCAGGAGTCCATGCCCGCACCCAATTCCCAAGCGCGACGCACCACAGCAGACAGACGGCGATCGCCCCGACCGACGAAATCTTCCATCGCTGAGATACGCACGTCGGTGAAGTTGGACTTGATGCCGCGCATTTTATGAAACTCGTCTCCCAGCAGTTTCTGTTTACGCAAAAATTCACTGGTGGAAACGCTGTGCCACTGAAAGGGCGTGTGGGGTTTCGGCGTGAAGTTGGAAATGGTGAGGTTGACCTTTAGCGGCTTGCGACCTTTGAGCCGACATTCCTGCTGCAGCCAGCGCACGGTTTCCGCAATCCCCAGCACATCCGCGTCAGTTTCACCGGGCAAGCCCACCATAAAGTACAGCTTGACCCGATCCCAGCCTTGTTCATAGGCCGTCTTGACCCCGCGCAGCAGTTCCTCATTCGTCAGTCCCTTGTTGATGATGTCACGCATCCGCTGGGTGCCTGCTTCCGGCGCGAAGGTGAGTCCCGTTTGGCGAGTGCCGCCGAGAATGTTGGCGATGTTTTCATCAAAGCGATCGACTCGCTGGCTGGGTAGCGACAGGGAAATATTGTCGTCTTTGAGCCGATTCTTGACTTCCACCCCAACTGCGGGCAGCGCCAGATAGTCGGAGCAGCTAAGGGACAGCAGAGAAAATTCGTTATAGCCCGTCGCCCGCATCCCTTTTTCGATCGCGTCCACCACTTCAGCCGTATCAACATCGCGGGCGGGTCGAGTCAGCATTCCCGGCTGACAAAAGCGACAGCCCCGAGTGCAGCCCCGGCGAATTTCGACCGTGAGGCGATCGTGGACGGTTTCGACATAGGGTACTAAGCCGATAGCGTAGTGGGGCATCGGTTTGGCCACCCGTCGCAGCACCCGTGGCGGCACATCGGGCCGATTGGGCTGCACCGAGCCATCCGCCGCCATATCGTAAAATCGCGGTACGTATACGCCAGGGACTTGAGCTAAATCCAGCAGCAGTTCCTCGCGGGTGAGGCCGGCGGCTTTGCCTTCTTCAATCACCAGGCCAATTTCGGGCAGCAGTTCCTCACCATCGCCCAGCGCCACAAAGTCGAGAAATTCAGCATAGGGTTCGGGGTTCGACGTGGCCGTTTGTCCCCCGGCGAAAATCAGCGGCCAACTGCCGGTTGCGACATTCCACGGGCCGTCGGCGTCGCGCTCTGGAGACGTCAGAGGAATGTGGGCCAGGGTCAACATTTCCAGAATATTGGTCGCTCCGAGTTCGTAGGCGAGGCTGAAGCCCAAAATATCGAAGTCAACAAGCGATCGCCGCGACTCCACTGCAAACAGCGGCGTTTCGGATTCTTTGAGCTTGGTGGCAAGGTCGGCGGCGGGCAAATAGGCGCGATCGCACAGTTGCCGGGGCTGCGTATTCAAAATGCTGTAAAGAATGATGTGCCCCAAATTGGACGCGCCCACTTCGTACACTTCGGGATAGGTCAGCACCCAGCGCACCTGAGCCTCTGTCCATGGTTTGTGAACCGCCCCGAGTTCATTGCCCAGATAGCGGGCGGGTTTGTTGATGTCAGTGTTGAGCAGCGATTCGACGGCGACGACCACGGCAATACCTTTGGGAACGTTCAAGCAAGTGCAAGAAACACTATAGCGAAAAGCTTTGTGGTCTCTTTAATCAGGATCAAGATGTTTAAGCGATCGCGGTAAACCAAATCTCAAACTGGGTTGATGAGGCCAAGAACGCCCTATGCTGATGAGCGAGCGCCGCCGCTGAAACGACTGAAATTCAGAATGACGAGAGCCCGCCATTTTCTTGACTACCCGTGAAAACAGACTCACTTTTTCACCAGTTATTTCATATTTCAATCGACGCCGTTGGTCTTCTTTGAACTAATGGGCAAATCGGCTGCCGACGCCGAGGGCTATCAGTTTGTCTCCGTTGAGGTTAAGCAATCAGCGTTCCGCCTAGACGGTGTCTTACTACCGCCAGTCACTACCCCAGACGTGCCTGCTTATGTAGTTTCAGCGCGATCCGCTGCTCTACCGACGACTCTGGGCCGAGATTTTGATTGACCTCCGGCAGCACCCCGACATCACCTATTGGCAAGCCGTTGTGGTGTATCCCAAATCCACCGTAGAACTTCGGGAAACTGGAACGCTAGCGGCAATGCTCCAGTCGCCTTTCTTACAGACCATTTACCTGAATGAACTGGGCGAGATTTCAGCATTGCCGCTGGGCCTCGCGATCGCGCGCCTCATTGTCGAACCGACCGCGAAAAATTTGTAGAATTGATTGAAACTGTCTTGGTTTAAGCCTTTCCCCGTCTAACTCGCCAGGAGATTGCTGCCATGCTAGAGGTCAACGATTTTAGACAAACCCGCGTTTATCAAGAGGGACGCGAAGAAGGCCGCGAGGATGAGAGCAGGTCACTTTCTACGTAGAAAGTGACCTGCTCCCCCATCAAGGTTGACTAGCCGCGATCAGCGTGTTGTTGTGTCCGGATCCGGCTTTGCACCATATGCTCCAGGTGATGTCAGCACCACTGCTTGACCATTCCTAGCAAACCCGATGCGGGTATCGGTGAATGACAGCAGTTCGGCACCATCGAGACTGAATAGACGAGTCAAATCGCTCTCAAATTCCTCAGTCACTAAGCCTTGGTCGTCTGGGGCAAATCTGATAAACCGACCGGGAAAACTACGAACCAGCTCAATCGTGGCGTTGTTTGAGTCTGCTTTGAGCTGCTTCTCCAGTAAAGGTTGTGAAGGAAGAAGACGATCTGCCTGCTCTCCAAACGAGGCGTCAATGCTACCTTGCCAAACCGCAACTGATAGGCATAGCCCTGCCACAGGAAACCACCGAACTCTCACAAGCGCACCTCACTGACAATAAATGCTGCTGTTGAAAGGATGCCCTGGCTGAGCATTGTATGAGTTGTTTGGGGGGAAAATATCGGGCAAGAAATCTGATGACTTCAGCTCGCTTTGCTGGTTCAAGTTTGAGGATGTTCTCGGCTAAAAGCAGCGATCGCATTTTGTCCCCCAAATCCAAAGCTAAAGCATAAGGCTGTCGAGAGTTCAACGGGTTTAGCTGCTCTGACTAGGTTCAACTCAAATGCGGCTTCCTTGAGCCCTACACACGGGGGCAACGTTTGATGGTGCAGCGCCAACAGGCAAATGGCAGCACCGATCGCTCCAGACGCACCGAGAGTATGTCCAGTAGCTCCTTTTGTCCCGGTCACCCAGACATCTGACGGAAATACCGTTTGGATAAGCATGGCTTCATAGGCGTCGTTGAGGGCAGTGCCGGTACCGTGGGTGTGAATGAAGTCGACGTCGGCGGACGCGAGGTCACTGTGGCGCAAACAAGCTCGAATTGCCGCCAGTCCTCCTTCGTGGCTGACGGAATCAGGAGCGCTGATATGGTTGGCGTCAGCAGTTAATCCCATGCCGAGAACGTGGCCGTAGATACGAGCTGAGCGCGCCCGCGCCGAATTTGCCGATTCCAGCACGAGCATGGCCGCGCCTTCACCCAAGGCCAATCCCTCACGCCATTGATCAAAGGGATAGCAGCCTGTCTTCGACATGGCCCGCATCTGCTCAAAACCCGTTAGCGTTAGCGGCGTAATTGCCGCTTCGCCAGCGCCGACCAGCACGCGATCGCATTGCCTAGAGCGAATGAGCTGCGTTCCCTGAGCGATCGCCCACAGTCCGGTGGCACAAGCCGCCATTGGCGACAAAACAGGACCTTTGCTGCGTAGATACCGAGCTACTGCGATGGCCCCCATGTGGGGCAGGCTATCGTTCCAGTCATCGATGGAGCCCTGCGTGAGAAACTGCTCCCAGCGGGCTTGGCGGCCGCGACTACTGCCCATCACCACGCCACAATCTGGCAAAGGACTAGACAAACCCGCATCTTGAATCGCCGCTGCTGCCGTCTTGAGCAGCAGTTCATCTAATGAACAAGGATGTTTGCCGAGCATCGCTAGGGGGCGCGGCGGCAACTCCGGGAAAGGCTGTCGCAGAGCGATCGCGCTATCGCCATTCAGCAACCGTTGCCAAGTGTGCTCAGCGGTGTCACCTAACGCGGAGACCAATCCGATGCCAGTAACCGCGACAGACATTGTAATTTTTTATTCTGGCTGCTGGAGATTTTCAATGCCCGATACAACGGTGGCCGATTCCACCACATCCCCTTGCTCAATACCGTCAATCACATCCATGCCTTCAGTGACATAGCCAAAAACAGCATAGCTGCCGTCGAGGAATGGCAAGTCAGCGAGGGCAACGTAAAACTGAGCCGAGGCTGAATCTGGGAGCTGCGATCGCGCCATCGCTAACGCCCCCCGAGTGTGGGATAGTGCCGGCGGCTCCGCGATTCCCGCTTCATCAAAGGTTTGACTGTAGATTGGCTCATCAGCACTCGTCGGCTGAATTTCGAGGGGAATAAAGCGCGGCTCTTCCGTTTCGGGATCAATAAAGCTACCCGTACCCAGCAGTTGCGCTGGCACCGATGGATCTTTGCTCTGGGGATCGCCACCTTGCACTACAAACGGTTCCGGCGTTTTCACCACGCGATGAAAGACCACTCCGTCGTAAACTCCGCGCTGCACTAAATCAGCAAAGTTACCGGCTGTAATGGGGGCTGTCTCACCTTCTAACTCCATCACCACGGTGCCGCCGTTAATCTGCATTTCAACAGTGGCGGCACCAGTCAAAATCGGTAAGCCTGATGACGCATCAGCGACGGTGGCTCCTTCTTCCAGACCGCCGTCTGCCGCTGCAGTTGCGTCTGAGGCGGCTTCCACCTCAGCAGTCTCATCGGCTGGGGCCGAAGAAACACCAGCGGTTTCGCCGTCGGTGCAAGCCGTCGAGACTACTAGAACCATCGTTAAGCAGAGCATCCAGCTCCATTTATATAAGTGCCGCATTATTCAGTGAAGCTCTCAATTCAGCATTTAACCAAGGGCACCATTGTGGCACAGAGACCTACCGATATCGTGATCCACAGCCAAGACGTAAGGCGTATAAAGCTGACTAGCAAAGCGCTGGAAGTACGCGCTGGCCTACTCACAAAAGGTTCTTCTACAGGCCTTCCAAAGGCACTTGCAAAAAGCGAGCCAATTCCGCCCCTTGATTTTCTAAATCGGAAAGTGGCAATGGCTGCCCCACTCGCGTTAAAGGAATATCGGGTCGTCCTCTGACTTTTAGATAAAGCGCACGTTTGGGATTAATTCCTTCACGAATATCCACGCGGATGCCCTGAATCTTTTCCAGCGGATGCTCAATTTCGATCTTGCGGTTCTTACCTAGAAAACCAGTCCGGAGGATGCGAACTTTGCCGGTTTTTTTATTAAATTCATTGAAACCACCGCCCACATCTAAGGCAATAATGAGCCACAGGTAAGTCGCCAAAAGAATGCCGGCAATGCCATAAAACCCCATAGCAATGCCCTGGGGAATGAATATTAAACTGGTGGGATCAGCGAATGGCAAGAGGTTGACCTGCAAGTAGCTGGAAAGGCTGGCCAAGAAGAAACCGGTAGCGCCCAGTGAGACCACAGTTGCCCACCAATAATTACTGAGACGCCTAGCGCCCAGCACGAAGTATTTCAAAATGTGCTCAGCCGAAGCCTGAATGGATGCAGTCATTATCTGAGAGTTTAAGTATCAGATTGTAAAAAAGTGGATCTCTCCCTATCATAATTACAAACCTGCATTTTCTAACTTGGCTATTTCCATAACCGTTAGAAAGCGTTGATAGGTATATGTTCCTATTAGTAGGATACAGGTTTCTGTTGATGCGATCGCAGTTTTGCAATAAACCTGCAAAGTCTGGCATGCGAGGCATGTTGGATTAGAGCTTATAGATAAGAGGGTTTGAAATGACCATAGCAATGGGACGAGCGCAAGCCCAGCG
>ERZ1740058.60-NODE-60-length-90492-cov-8.137986_pt1 | contig 90492 bp, 74 predicted proteins | sample MGYA00581745_ERZ1740058 | MGnify/ENA primary metagenome ERZ1740058 (study PRJEB43018, sample SAMN04849742) | marine metagenome | isolation source: floating plastic debris | place: Pacific Ocean | collected 2008-08-30 | study: EMG produced TPA metagenomics assembly...
CGATCAGTCCCGTTGCGGCGACGACGCAGAGCCCGCCGAGGCGAGCGACACGAACGACCGGGCTGATTGGCAGCCCGGCTTGGGTCTGGACTTGGTTGTTGCCCACGTTTCTGGCTCTCCCTCTCGCAACGGACGGTCCCACGAACGCAGGGACGGGGTAAGGCTATCGGCGTTCCGCAGCCGAGTTCGTGAGACGAGAGAACGTTTGGGTGGCGCGATCGGCGCTAGCGCGGTACAGTGCGTCGTGGCTACGACGAGCGCGCCTGCGAAGACCAAGACTCGCCCCAAAGAGGATAAGCGCAAGCTGCCCAAGCCCTTGCGTCCAAAGGGAGCCGATCTGCCCGATTGCCGCGTGTACGTCGGCGATTGCCGGGACCTCTTGCCGCAGATCCCCGAGTGCGCCAAGGGCGAGGTGGACCTGGTGTTCGCCGACCCGCCGTTCAACTGGGCCCGCGGCTACGACCGCTGGGACGACTCGATGCCCGACGACGAGTACTGCGACGTCCGGCAGAGCTTTGGGCCTGCAGCGAAAGTGACGGCGTTTACCCAGCGCTGGATCGACCTGTGCATCGACGCGCTGACGCCCACCGGCAGTCTGTGGATCAACATCCCCGACGACTGGGCGGCCGAGATCGTGGTCCACCTGAAGCAGCGCGGGCTGCACATGGCCAACTGGTGCGTGTGGCACTACCGCTTCGGGCAGAACACGACGAGCCGGTTCATCAACAGCAAGGTCCACGCGCTGTACTTCTGCAAGGACCCGGCGAATCGGACGTGGAACGCCCAGGACGTGCTCGAGCCCAGCGACCGGGCCAGCACGTACTTCGACCCTCGCACCATGGACAAGAAGGACGGCATGCCCGCCGGCCAGCGTGTGCCGATGGACGTGTGGTATGGCGAGCATTGGGGCCGCATCCAGGGCAACAACAAGGAGCGTCGTGGCAAGCACGACAACCAACTGCCCGAGTTGTACCTCGCCCGCGTCGTGCGCGCCACGAGTAACGAGGGCGATCTGGTGCTCGATCCGTTCACCGGCAGCGGCACGACCGCGGTGGCCGCAACGGCGCTTGGTCGGCGTTACGTCGGCTGCGAGTTCTCGCCCGAGATGGCCAAGAGCGCACTGCAGCGCGTCGCCGCCGGCCCCGTGCGCGATCTGCGCGCGCCGGCGAAGGCCACCGCGATCTTCCAGCCAAGACGACGCAAGCCCCAGGCGTAGAGCCCGGGGCTTGCACGAGAGAGCGTGGTTCGGCCGCGCGGTGCCTACTCGCAGCCGGCGTCGAAATCGTTCTGGAACGCCAGGAAGTCGAACAGGGTCAGTCGACCGTCGGCGTCGAAGTCGGCCGACGCGTCACCGGCATCGAACGCGTTCTGGAACGCTAGGAAGTCGAACAGCGTGAGCTCGCCGTCGGCGTCGAAGTCCGCACGGCATGTGGGCGCCTCGACAACGTCGGCGACGCCGTCGCGACGCTCGTTGTACTGGTACGTGCGCACCGGGGCGAGAGCGGGGTCGAAGGCGATGGTGTCTGAGGACAGCTGGTACAGCCAGGTCTGCCCATCGATCAGGTCGTTTCCGCTTGCCGAGATGTCGAGGAAGCCGTCGCCGTCAAAGTCGCCGATCGTGGGCGACTGTTGGAATGACGACGCGGTGCCAACCGGCAGCGGCCAGCCTGAGACCTGGGAGCCGTCGCCGTTGAAGGCGTAGAGCGGTGTGACGGCGGTGTTGTCGTCGACGAGGAGCTCGACGGCGCTGTCGCCATCGATGTCGGCGACCATGATCTGCGCGTGGACGGCGCCGACGACACCGGTGACCGGCCAGCCGGGCAAGTCGTTACCGCTGGCGTCCCACACGTGGATGCTCGCCTCGGGCGTCCGTGTCAGCGTGCGATCGCCGATGGTGATGTCCAGCGCACCATCGCCGTCGATGTCGGCGATGGTTGGTGGGATGAAGATGGAGAACTCGGTGGTTCGAGGCCAACCGGGTCGAACATCGCCGTCGTGATCGAGCATGTACACGCGGCCGGTGAAGGGATCGACCTCGTTGGTGGTCGCGAAAACGATCTCGCGATCGCCATCGTTATCAAAGTCGGCAAGGCCCGCCGAGTTGTAGTTCAGGGTCTGGATTGTGCCGCCAGAGTCGGGCGTGAACGGGAAGCCGGGCAGCAGGTTGCCACCGGCGTCGTATGCAAACACCTGGTAGAACGAGGAGACGACGATCTCGGGCGTGCCGTCGCCGTCGAGATCACCGACGGCCGGAGCGCCACCGCTCGAGATGTCGTTGAAGAACTGGGGGAAGCCATCTTCGATGCTGCCATCGCCTTGGTACACGGTCACCTGACCGATGCCGCTGACGTTCGAGTTGATGATGATCTCGAGGTCTTCGTCGCCGTCGAGATCGGCAAGCGCCGCCGACTTGAACGTGCCGCCGGCGTTCACGGGGAAGCCGGAGACGGTGGTGCTGTCCTTCTCGATGGCGAACAGGTTGCCGCGGATGCCGAAGAAGAACGTCTGGACGACGATCTCGTCCTCGCCATCGCCGTCGATGTCGCCGAATGCGGGCGCACCGAAAGTACCCTGACCACCGGTGAGCACGCGCGGGAAACCGGGGACGTTGGTGCCATCGAGATTCAGGGCGTGCAGGCGATCCTGGACGACCTGCACGAGCTCGAGCTCGGGGTCGGCGTCCATGTTGACCATCATGCCACCGTCGACCGAGGGGCCGGGGCCGAGGATGAGCGGCCAGCCGTCACGAGTCTCAAAGCCCGGAACCTGGGCGAGGGCGGGGACCGCCAGCCCGGCGGCGAGCAGGACCGCCGGAAGGGCGCGCGTCGTGGTGGTCATCGAGCGGGTCATGGGAATCTCCTTCGTCCGGCGAACGCTGGGTGCTTGTTCTTCGCGGCTCGGGGCGATGCGGCTGGTGAGGCGGCACGTGCCGCGGGCCCGCAACACTGGACTGTACCGGATCCGTGCGATCGGCACAAGCGGATCCAAAAACATTTCTAGAAATTTTGGCGATAGGATGAGGCCTTGTCCGGTTGGGGCTATAAACTGACCTCCATGGACCCGACCAACCACACACCAAATGGGGCCGCCACGCTGGACGCCGAGGTTGTTGAGGCGGTCGTGGGTGTCCGATCGGCGTACGCCGACCTGCTGGCGGCGATCCCGCGAGACTCTGACGGTGCGATCGGCGTGGAGCGGGCCCTTGGGGTCAGCAAGAAGCTGGCGTGGCAGGTGTATCGGGCAGCGACCTCCGATAACCCGTTGAGTTCGGGTGCGCGTGTGCCGGGGCGGGCGGCGGCGAGGCAAGTCGTCGCGGCCGCGCAACGCGTGGGCATCGACGACGCGTTGGCCGAGCGCATCAACGAAGCCACCGAGCGGTTCTTCGCCACGGTGGATGCACACGCGGACGATCGCAGCAGCTTCGACCTGATGGTGCGCTCTGTGACCGGCGAGGGCATCGAGGGCCACGACGCCGAGCTCAAGCGGACGGCCTACCGCGTGAATCGGGAACTCGTGGGTCGATGCTGTGACGTCGACGTGTACACGCTGCTCGTCGCGCCGTCGTCCACGCCGGGGCACATGGACATGTGCTCGCTTCGCGGGCTGCACGGATTGCGTCGGCTTCGGCCGGACGTCCCCCTGGTGATCTCACGCCACCGGTTCGATCAGGGCGAGGGCAACGTTCGCGCGCGCGAGCCGGTCTTCGATGAGGCCGTCGAGGGCGGGCCGTTGGGCCTGGTTGCCGAGTTCTCGACCGAGCCGATGCCGGAGATCTCGGCGCACACCGGGCAGGATGGCTACACGCGCTTCGTGGCAAGGGCCGATCGCTTGGGTACGTCTTCGGCGGTGAGTTGCTATCTGGCCGATGTGTCGCGCGGGCTGCCCATCCGCACGCCCGACGGCTCGGCGGCGATCGGTCACATCCACGAGATCGGCACGCCGGCGAGGGTGCTGTACCAGGACATGCTCATCGATCGTCGGCTGCTCTCCGAGAGCGAGTTCGGCGTCGTGTCCCCCGAGCTGCGTGTGCTGAGCCGACGCCTGGACACGACCGCCTGGCCGGGCGACGACCGCGGCGTGCTGCTGCCCACGGAGGAGCGGCTGGTGCGTGCGGGCCGCGGGGCGGGCGCGCTGAGCACGACGGAGCTCCCGCAGTATCCGGGCATGGTGGAGCGCACGGCGCAGCGGCTGGGCGTCGACCTCGACGACATGGTGCTGTTCCGCGTGCGCGTCGAGCACCCGGTGTTGTACTCGGTGGTGTGGGTCAGGCTGGACCTCGACGGGCGAGTCGGCTGATCGCAGCCAGAGCAGCGCCTAACGCGACACGTGGCCGGCGAGCGCGGCCAGGGCCTTGATGTCTTGGGCGTCGACGATGCGGTCGATCTGCTCTTGGGCGACGCCCTTTTGTTTGAGGGCGGCGCGGGCGCTGTTCCAGAGGCGCTTGAGCGCGGCTTGCTTGCCTTCGGCGGTCGCCATGTAAAGCTCGGAGACGACCTCGGCGAGGCGCGTCTCCACGATGCTGTCTTTATTGGCGTAGTAGCGCCCGACGATCTTCTGCTGGTGGGCCGAAAGGTCGGGGCGTTTGGCCATGGCCAGTGCGTGCTATTAGAAGACGCTTACTTGCGGCCGAAGGACTGCTCGCGCAGCCGCTTGTTGACGGCCTTGCGTGCGGCGCGACGACGGCGCTCGCTGGGCTTCTCGAAGAATTCCTTGCGCTTGATGTCCTTCGTGAGCCCTTCCTTCTCGCAGAGCTTCTTGAAGCGCTTCATCATTTGCTCGACGGACTCGCCGCCGCGGGCCTTGATGCGGATCGCCATGAGAGCGTGAACCTCCACCCCGCCGCCAGGGCCCACTCCACCGGGCCCCGTTCGTGGGAACGTGAAGGATTGGATGGCCCTGGGGTCAAGTCAAGATGGGAGGTGCGATGCAAAGCGAGGCTTCGAGTCCGGAATCACCCCCGGGGCTCGAGCACGAGCCCGCACGCACACCGCGCCAGGAGGCCACCGCCATGAACGTCCCCATCTCCCTGCTCGCCCTGGCCCTTGGCACGGGGTTGCCCCATACACAGTCCCAACAGGTCGCCGATCCGCCCGCCCGCACCGCCGAAGCGATCAATGCGGCGGCCGAGGCACGGGTCGCGGGGATCTTCGAGGCCGCGGGCATCAAGCCCCGGCGGCTGCTCCTTCTGGGCACGTTCCACTTCAAGGACGCCGGGCTGGATGCGTACAAGCCGCAGCACGAGTTCGCTGCCCTCAGCGAGCGTCGGCAGGACGAGATCGCCGAGGTCATCGATCGGCTCGACGGCTTCGACGCCGACGTGGTGTGCGTCGAAGCGCGGCCCGAGTCGCAGACCGCACTCGATCAGAGATTTGGGGCCTTCCGAGCCGGTGAGTGGGACCTGCCGGCGAACGAGATCTACCAGCTTGGGTTCCGGCTGGCCGATCGCGAGGGTCTCGAGGGCGTGCACGCCGTCGATGCCGCCATGCGGTGGATGCAGCCCCAGACCGACATCGAGGCATGGGCTCAGGAGAATGACCAGGAGCGCAAGCTGGACAGCCCGCTGATGCGAGCCGCGTATCCGGTGTTCATCGAGAGCGATCGCGAGGTCGATGCCTGGCACCTGATCGATACGCTGCTGGCCCGAAACGCAACACCGAGACTCGAAGCCTCGCACGGCGGATACATCACCGAGCGGTTCGCGATCGGTGACGGCGAGGCGTACCCGGGCGTGGACGGCTTCGTCACGACCTGGCACAACCGCAACGTGCGCATCTTCCAGAACATCATCAACGCGAGCGAGCCGGGCGACGATGTCGTCGTTGTCATCGGCGTTGGGCACGTGCCGCTGCTTCGGCACATGGCCCAGTGCTCGCCCGACTTCGAGCTGGTCGAGGTCGTCGACATTCTCGGCGACGGATAAACACACCACCCGTCCGAGAACGCCCCAGCCCGAACGATCGGCACATGTTCCTGCGCATTTGGCCGGAACCCAGACCGCGCTGTAGAGGAAACCGCCATCCGACGATGCCCTTCGTGCCGGGCGGATGATCGCCCGAGCTTTGGAGGGTGTGCCATGCTGGGGGATCTTGGATGTTCGTGCTCGCGTCGTGGGGCGGTGAAGCCGGCAGTGATTGTCGTCGTCACCCTGGTCGTGGTCGTCGGCGCAATCTTCATCAAGGGCATGGCCGGCGCTGTTGCGGCGTTCGCCGCGGAAGAGCGCGGGCGTGAAGAGATCACCGCGGTCGCGCAAGAGCTGAGCGCCGATGGTGCGCTCACCGTCGGCTTCGGCGGTGGTGCGAACCTCAGCGGTAAGCTCGCCATCGCGGATTGGGGCACCGGCGAGATCCAATACACGTTCGAGTCGGAGATCCCCTTCGACCTCCGCGCCACGGGCTCGGCTGACCTCGGTGTGCTGCTGCTGGTCGATCGCCAGAAGGTCAAGGTCGGCACCTATGTCGATGAGGTCACCGGCGAGACAACGGGCGACGCGTACCGCTGGGTGTGGGACGCGCGGCTCGTCGATGTCGCGTCGAAGGCCATCGTCGCGCGGCAGGACTTCGTAGGCAAGGAGCCGCCGGCGACCACCTCGCTCGATTGGAACTGGGGCGCCGAGCCGGCCGAGGAAGCCGTCGCCTGGGCCGTCGGGCTGATGCGCTAACGAGGGGGCGTCCGATGCTCGCGATCATCGTTAATCTGATTCTCGTTGGTGTCGGCGTGCTCGGGCTTGTGCTGCCGGTGTGCGGCTGGAAGATGTTTCGCCGCCGCGCGGACATCCGACGCACGCCCGTGCGCACCGTCAGCATGCTGGATCGTGGCTGGACGGCCCTTGAGGGACGGGCCGTTCCGTCGACCGATCTCGTTGGGCCGTTCTCCGCTCGGCCCTGCGTGTACGTCGAGGCCATCGTCGAGGAGCTGGAGATCTTCCAGGTAGGCCGGCGCCAGACGCACTCGAACCGTGCACCCGCGTGGACGCAGGTGGACTCGGTCACGACAAGCCAGCCGTTCTACGTCGAGGACAGCACGGGCCGCGTGCTGGTGTCGGCCATCGAGGACGACGTGCATCTGGACGTGCGCGAGAGCTTTACGTTCCAGAACGTCGACGAGAAGTCCGGCGCGTTTACGCAGCCGCTGCTGCCGCACATCGTCGACTCGTTGCAACGGCTGGGCATCGATCCGCTGAACGAAGACGGCCAGCCCCGGCGGCTGCGGTACATCGAGCGCGCGATCGAGGTTGGCGAGGACGTGTTTGTCACCGGCAACCACTCGCACCACGGTGAGGACCTCACGCGTTCCATGCCCGGCGAGCCGGTGCAGGGCGTGCGATCGGTCATCACCAGCGAGGGCGGCAAGCGCGCGTATGTCTCGCAGGGCACGGCCTCGGCGATCTCGGGACGCTTGCTGTGGCAGGCACTGGCCTGCATGGCCGGTGGGCCTGCGTTGACGGTTGTGTGCTTCGGCTGCCTGTACCTGATCTACGGCATCGACTGGGGCTGATCGGCCGATCCGGCGACGCCGGCGTAGCCTCGGCGATGCTGGTCGATATCTCGCCGCCGCTCTCGCCGCGAACGGCCGTGTTCCCCGGAGACACGCCGTTGTCGCGGCGGGTGCTCATGGACACCGCCAACGGCGACCACCTGACGCTGAGCACCCTGACATCGACGGTGCACGTCGGCAGCCACGCCGATGGCGAGAACCACTACAAGCCCGGCGGCCGAGCGATCGATGAGCACTCGCTGGAGGTGTATCTCGGCCCGTGCGTCGTCGCGCCAGTCCTTGCCGAGAGCGGCCAGCGTTTTGGCCTGGACGCAATCGACGAGAAGTGGCTGGATGCTTTGGCCGGTCTCGTTGCCGATGGGCAGCCCGGCCGGCTTCTGTTGCACACCGGGACGGGTGGGTCGCCCGAGTCGTTCCCGAACGATCTCGCGGCACCCGAGCCCGCGGCGATCGACGAGTTGGCCGAGCGTGGCGTTCGCTTGTTGGGTGTGGATACCCCCAGCGTGGATCTTGCCGACGCCAAGGACCTGATCGGGCACGCGGCGTGCGCCCGCGGCGGGGTGTCCATATTGGAAGGGCTGGTGCTCGATGGTGTCGAGCCGGGCGTCTGGGAACTGATCGCGCTGCCGCTGAAGCTGGTCGGCTTCGACGCCAGCCCGGTGCGCGCGGTGTTGCGGCGCTAGTCTCACCTGATCTCCGGATTGGGTGCCCGACCGGGCCGGCCTCGTACAGGGAAAAGACAAGGAGCGAGCCATGAAGGACCGTGGTGGAAGCCGTGGAGGACTGCAGAGCGTCGTGGAGCTCGAGAGGCTCGAGCCGCGCGTGCTGCTAAGCGTGAGCATCGACATCGACTACCGGTTCGACACGCTGGACTTCTTCGGCGACCCGGCCCGACGCGCGGTGGTTGAGGCGGTGGCGGACGACCTGTCGGCCGTGCTCCAGGACTCGCTCGCGGCGATCATCCCCGGCGGCCCGAACGAGTGGAGCCTGCGATTCAACAACCCCTCGACGGGGGAGCTGGCCGAGCTTGACAACCCCACGATCGAAGAAGATCAGTTGCTCGTGTTCGTGGGCGGGCGCGATCTCGGAGGCGACACGCTGGGCGCGGGCGGCGCGGGCGGCTGGGTAGCCAGCGGCACGAGCTCGTTCCTGAATCTGGTCGAGGGGCGCGGGCAGAGCGGCGCGACCGGGCCCGAGAGCGGGCAGACCGACACGAGCCTGTGGGGCGGCAGCATGGTGTTCGACACCGACACCAATTGGCACTTCGGGCTGACCACCGAAGGGCTCGATGGCACGGAGTTCGACTTCTACTCCGTGGCGCTGCACGAGCTGGTACACGTGCTGGGGTTCAGTGAGTCGACGCCCGCGTACATGAACCTGGTCTCCCCCAGCGGCGAGTTCTTGGGCGCAAACTCGATGGCCGTCAGCGACGACACCAGCCTCTTGCCGGGCGACTTCGGGCACTGGAACGAGGGCCTAGAGAGCGCGGGCCAAGAGGTGCTCATGGATCCGACGTTCTCGCGCGGCATCCGCAAGCTAGCCACGCCGCTCGACTTCGCCTCGATGCAGGACATCGGCTGGGAGCTCACGCCCGATCGTTGGCCCGGCCGCGGCGAGCGCATCTCGCTGAACCCGGTCAGCGGAGCGGGCATGGACTCGGGCACCGCCGAGCCGGGAAGCCCGGGGCTGCACTGGATCGACCCACGCCAGGCCGGCCTTGTGGACTTCCGCGTGACGAGCGACGAGCCCGTGACGCTACGACTGTGGGACTCGCGCGGGCGGCTCGTGGAGACCAACCTCGTCTCCGATACGGTTACCGGCATCACGCTCTCGGCGACCGACCAGACGTACTCGATCGAGGTCATCACCAGTTCGGCGACCGCGAGCTACAGCCTCGCCGTAAGCACGAGCGGCTTCGACGAGGTGGCGTTCTATCCCGAGGGCTTCGCCTCGCCCGAGATCGATCAGTCGGTGACCATCAGCAACCCGACGAGCAGCGCGCAGCTGTTCACGCTGGTCGTTCGGTATGAGCGCGGCGATCTCGGGCGAGACTTCGACGTGATCGCCTTCGAGCGCACCATCGATCCCGGTACATCACAGACGATCGACATCGTCGACGAGGGCGTGCTAGCGACCGACGAACCGAGTGGCCGATCGATCCTGAGCAGCCAGCCGTACGCGATCGTGCTCGAGTCGACCGCGCCGCTCGGCGCCGCGCTCGAGCACGAAGACGAGTTCAGCGGGCGGGACATCACCACGGCCGAGAGCTTCACGACGGTGCTCCGCGACGAGTGGACGTTCGCCGGTGCGCAGAAGGCCGCGGGCGTGTTCGACTTCGTCGTGTTCTACAACCCCAACGACCACGATGCGCTGGTGACCATCACGTTCCAGAGCTTCGACGGGCAGCTTCGCCTGGGGCAGGAGGTCCGCGCGGGTGCGCGCGGCGGCCTGAATCTGCAGGACATCGCCGCGCTCGCCGATGGGGTGTACGGCGTCACGGTGCAGAGCGCCGCGCTGGACCCGGCCGACCAGCCGAGCCACGACGGCATCGTGGCCGCACAGACGCGCTTCGATGGCAACACGGGTGAGGGCTGGACGGCCCTGGGCCTGGCCGACCCGTTGCCCGCCAGCGGCATGATCCCGCTCGCGGACTTGCCGGGCGCTGATGTGCAGGCGAGTGTCTACAACCCCGGCACGAGCACGATCACGCTGCAGTTCACCCTCATCACCGAGACGGGCGAGGAGCCGCAGTCCAACCGGTTCGTGCCGGCGGGCACATCGGCGACGATCTCCGTGCCCACGGGCATCGGCTACCGATACACGTTTGTTGGCGGCGACGGCGTGATCCAGTTCATCCAGAGCGGCACGGGCGGCGACTCCGACGCGACCGTGCTGGCGTTCGCGCTCACCGACTTCGATGATGATCCGGGTGCGACCCTGCGTCTGACGGCATCCAACGACACGGCGGATGATGCGACGGTCACCGTGCGCTTCCTGTTCGCGAGCGGCGCGGAAGTGACGCGGTCGATTACCGTTGCCGGCATGGACTTCGAGACGCTGGCGATCGAGACGATCACCGAGGTCGCCACGCGTGCGGATGATGGGCCGCTGTCGATCATCGTGGAATCGGACGCGCCGCTGCGGGCGTTGCTCGCGTTCCAAGAGGGTAACGAGGCGTGGGCGAGCGCGGGGATGGTGCTGCCGGCGTAAGCGGCTCGTGCCTGGCCGCATCACACCTTCCAGACGAACGCGGGCCACGTGTGCATGCTCACGAGCACCCATCGTGCGTCCTCATCGATCACGAACGTGTCCTCATTCCAGAACACGCTGTCGATGACGGACTTCATGCGGATCCTTAACGCACGTTGTCCTCTTGGCTCGCCTCTCACGTGTCCACAGTCGGTGAGCAACACCACACCATCCCTTGGCACACCGAGGCGGGCCACCGCGCTGTCCATAGCCTCGTAGTCGCGCTCGGGAAAGCCAGGAAATCGGCCCCGTTCGGCGGATCGCCCGGCGGACATCCGATCCCAGACGAGACCGAGCACGGTCGCGATGTTGATTGTCGGCGGATCGACTCCAACGTTCTCGCTCAAGCGCCACGCGAGCGATTCGACCTCCTCGATCGAGGCCACTTCGCACCACGGCAGCGGATAGCCGTACTCAGCCTCGAACTCACGTTCGACCGACGCGCGATCACGCTCGAGCGAATCCAGCCAGGATTCGGCTTGCCAGAACACCGTCAGGCTTCGGGTCGCATGAATGGGAACGGGATCACCTCGCGCAGGCTCGCGCCGCCCGTGAGCAGCATGGCGATGCGGTCGATGCCAAGGCCGATGCCGCCGGCGGGGGGCATGCCAACGCGGAGCGCGCGGAGGAAGTCCTCGTCGAGCGTGCGGAAGGTGTCGTCGTCGGCCTGCGCGCCCTTGAGCTGCTGGCGGAACTTGGCTTCCTGCACTTCCGGATCGTTCAGCTCGGTGTAAGCCGGGCCGATCTCCATGCCGGCGATGAACAGGTCCCACCGACCGGCGAGCTCGGGGCGGTCTTCGAGCGGGCGCGTAAGCGGGCTTGTCGCGCTGGGGTAGTGCAGCACGAAGGTCGGCCGCGTCTTGTCGATGAGGTCCTCGGCCTTGTGTTCGAAGAGGCGGTCGACGAGCAACCAATGGTCGGTGGTGTTCGCGTCGCCGTAGCCCGCGTCCGTCGCGGCGGTGCGCACGGCGGCCTCGTCGAACATGGAGCACCCGACGGCCTTTTCGAAGAGGTCACCATACTCGACCTGCACGAACGGGTCGGCGTAGTTGATCTCCAAGCCTTCCCAAGGCATCGCGCTGGTGGTCGCGTCGGGGTAGAGCCCGGTGTACGCGGGATCGGCGCAGACCATCTCGGCCAGGCGACGCACGAGGCCCTCGGCCAGCTCGAGCATGGTGTGCGCATCGCCGAAGGCCTGGTAGGCCTCCATCGAGGTGAACTCGGGGTTGTGCCGGCGGCTGAGGCCCTCGTTGCGGAAGTTGCGGCTCATCTCGAACACGCGCGGCATGCCGGCGACGAGGAGCCGCTTGAGGTACAGCTCGGGCGCGATGCGCAGCGACAGGCTCATGTCCAGCGCGTTGAGGTGGGTCATGAACGGTCGCGCCGCGGCGCCGCCGGCCTGTGCTTGGAGCACGGGCGTCTCGACCTCGGCAAAGCCGAGCTCTTCCATATATGCGCGGGTCTCGCGGACGACCTTGCCGCGCAGGACCAGCCGCGCCATCGCCTCGGGGTTGCTCCAGAGGTCGACGTACCGGCGGCGGAAGCGCGCTTCGGGGTCGCTCAGGCCGGCGTGCTTCTCGGGCGGTGGCTCGATGGCCTTGGAACCCGCGCGCAGGTCGGCGGCCCACACGGTGAGCTCGCCCGCGCGGGTCTTCATGAGCGGGCCCTCGGCGACGATGATGTCGGCCAGGTCGGTGTGCTTGGCGAGGTTGAATCCGGCCTCGGTGCAGTCGCGCTTGCTGACGGCGATCTGGAGGTCGCCGGTGGAATCGCGCAGGTTGAGCCACACGAGCTTGCCGTTGTCGCGATGCAGCACGACGCGACCGGCGACGCGCACGCGCGTGCGGTCGTCCGGTGATGCCGGCACGTCGGCTTGCGGATCCTCCTTGAGCTTGGCCTTGCGATCGGCCTCGGCCTGCTGGTACGCGGCGTCGGCCTCGGCGCTGTACACGTCGTGCGCGCTCGCGAGCAGGACGAGGTCGTCCTCGCGCACGCCATAGGGCTTGAGCCCGAGGTCGGCCACGGCCTGGCGGTTGGCCAGGCGTTGGCGGACGAACTCGTTGTCGGCGTGCGGGCTCGTTGGCGTCGGATCGGTCGCGGTGTCGCTCATGAGCGTGAATGCTAGGGATTCAGCCCGGCCCCTCGACGGATGCGCTGGTCACGCCGTCATCGGGACTACCGGCCACCACGGCGGGGCTCTGCTCTCGGATGCGTCGCAGGTCGCGGTCGTCCTCGCTCTCGCCGGGCTCGTCGATCGTGGTCATGCACCAGAGTTCCAGCCGGGCGCCGACGGGCCGCATGGCGATCAGTCGGACGCGGCGGCCATCGCCCAGGGACTGTGACACGTTGTCGATGAGCGGGGCCTGGCCCTCCAGGGCCAGGAAGATCGACTGCGTTTCGGGCAGCGTGAGCAGCGCGGGTGGCACGTACTGGTCCTGGTTGCGACGCATGTAGTCGAGCAGCACGCTGGCCGGCAGCGTCAGGCGGCCGAGGCTCACCGTTCGCGCGGGCATCCACAGGGCGCCGTTCTCGTCGATGATCGGCTCGACGTTCGCCGAGAGGTACCGCGGGCCCTCGGCCGTCTGCACGAGCAGGCCGATGGCGATCAGCCCGTCCTTGAACTCGACCTGGACCTCCTCGAGCTCCTGGGGCCAGCCAACGAGCTCCCACTGCGAGGCGACCCAGTCCCGCATCGTGGTATTGAGCCACGCGTTGGCATCGTGGGCGGCGAGCCACATGTGCCAGCGCTCGCGGCCCTGGACCCGGGGCTCGTACAGCGCGTTCCACAGGCCGTTCTCGATGTTGATCGCGGTCTGGCGGGTCTGCGGGTCGTTGATGCGGACGGTTCGCCACCAGGCCGGTGCCTGCTCGGACAGCGACAGCCCCACGACAGTGGCGAGCGTGAGCCCCGCCACGAGGGCGAGCGCGCCGACGACCAGCCATCGGCGAAGGCCAGAGATCCGGTGCCGAAGGGCCATGCGCCTGTATGGTGGGGCGAGACCCGGGCCCGATCAAGTGCGGCCGATAATCAGTGTCGTTCGAACGCCAACATCCAAGCTTCAACAGAGGGCATTGGGGCTCACCGCACGCGTAGCGGGCGGCGACCAGTCCATACCTGCCCAAACATGTCGGTGTGCCGCACCTCGACCATGTGCGGACCGGCCTGGAGCCCACGAGGCAGCGGGGCCTGCCAGGTGCTCTGGGACTCTCGAGCCTCGGGTAGGTCGCGGCCAGGCTGGCCGGGGAACTGCTCTTCCAGTAGCTTGAGTGACAGGTATCCCGGGTCGCGCTGCGGCGTGTGCGTCATTGGCGTCCATTCGCCGTCATCGACCCGGAATTCGACAGTGGATCGCGGGTTCGAGGCCCACGCGTTGACGACGAGATTCGTGCCTTGTACATCTGCCGCTTGCAGCACGCTCGGCAAATGGACGGCCATCTGCTGATTGGCGGGCTCGCCCGCGGCCTTGAAGCGGATGGTGTATTCGTTGCCGTCGATGGTGAGCAGGGACCAGCCGTTTGGCTGCCCGTCGCTCATGGTCGCGTGCGGGATGCCGCGCTCGTCAAGCGCGCCGGCCCACCAACTACCGCAGCCGGTTGCATGCACGAGGTGGTGGTGGGGCTCAACGCCGGTCCAGCCGTCCTCGCTGTCCATGAAGAAGTGGATCTGGCGGTGCCAGTGCGCCCCCATCGAGAACGTGTGCTCGTACGGCGCGAGGATCTCGAACAGCTCGGCCTTTCGCCGCACGCTGGGCAGAGGGATGTGCATCGCCAGCACCACGAGCCGATCGGTGGACACGTGCTCGAGGCTGTTTCGGATAAACGCCAATTGTGCGTCGTTCAGATCGGCGTGGTAGTCCTTGTCGCCCTCGTACACCACGTTGTCGAGCACGATGAAGTGGGCCTCGCCGTAGTCGAAGGCGTAGGTCGCCGGGCCGTACAGACGATTCCATGTCGCGTCGGCGTGCGTGTCGTCGGGCACGTCGAAGTTCATGTCGTGGTTGCCGTGCACGTTGTGAACAGGCTTGTCCAGCAGCGACATGTACTCGTCGTAAGGCCCGAACAAAGACAGCGTGTCGAACATGATGTCGCCCAGCGAGAACACGAAGGCGGCGTCATCAGCAAGTTCTGTCGCGCGCACGTCGGCGATGACGTCTTGCGCGAAGTACTCCAGCTCGGTGATGTTGCGCGGCTGCGGATCGCCGAGGAGGATCACGCTGAAGCGGTCGGGCTCGTTGCTCGCGTGCAAAGCGAAGTCGATCGAGTCGGGCAGTGCACCCGTGGGCGCCACGCCGGCGTATCGCAGGCCGCGAGGCGAGCCCTTGGGCGAATACACGTAGTAGAACTGGGGCTTGTTCAGTTCGTCGAGCGGCAGCGCGTGACCCGAGGGCTTGATGACGAAGATGGCCTCGCCCTCGATCGCCTCGATCTCGTAGCGGCCCGCCTCGTCCGTGAGTACGACGTCACGGCCGTTGGAGATGCGCACGCCCTCGATACCGGGCTCGCCGGTTTGGCGAACACCGTCGCGACTCGTGTCTTCGTACACCACACCGCGAGCGACATCACCCAGGCTGCAAGACGCGAGACAAAGCGAGACACCAAACGCGATCAACCGGATCATGCCACACCTCCAGGGCTCACGCACGGTACACGCGAGTCGTTCGCCCTCCGCTCAGATTCGGTTCGCGCCGCGTTAGTTCTCGGCGTTGGCGGGGTCGTGGTCGGCCTTGAGGCGGATCAGGAGGGGGTGCTCCCGCTTGGAGACCAGCGCATCGATGACGAGCTGCGGCACCATCGACCGCAGCACGTCGGGGTCCTTGCCCAGCGCGGCGATCTGCTTGATGAGGCTGCTGCTGATGTACGCGAAGCTCTCACCGGCGACCATGAAGGCCGTCTCCAGGCCGGCCAATTGGCGATTGGTCACCGCCTGCTGCACCTCGTACTGCAGGTCCGAGAGGTTGCGCACGCCGCGGAGCAGAGCGGCGGCCCCGTTGGCCTTGGCGAAGTCGACCGTGAGCCCTGTGAACACCTCGACGCGAACCGGCGCGTGCTGCGGCTCCTCGCGGCACAGCTCATCGACCAGCGTCTGGGCCATGCCCGAGCGCTCCTCGGCCGAGAACAGCTGCGGCTTGCTGGGGTTGTGGCCCACGGCGACGACGATCTCGTCGAACAGCGTGCGGCCGCGGCGGATGACGTCGAGGTGGCCGAAGGTTATCGGGTCAAAAGAGCCGGGATAGATGGCGACATGGCGGCCTGGCATCGCGCATGGTACCAGTGGGGACGCCGCTCGCGACGGCTGGGCGGGTCGCGCCGCTCGGGCAAGCCGGGGAAGGGCATTGATCGAGCCTGGGCGTGGGCGGCGACGGCGGTGCAATGGAAACTGTGGTGTTCGGCCATCGGCCTTAGGCCGTGCCGCGGCGACGAGCGGGTCCGTGTGGGCCCACGCCTCGGCAGCAGTGGCCGCATCCCCCTGCACCGGCCCCGCGTCGTGGTCTCCACGGCGCGGGGCTTTTTGAGTTGTGCTACATCCACGTAAACGGCGTGCGATCCGTCGTCGAGACCACGTACTCGACGCCCTCGGTCAGGCCAGCCAGCCGATCCTTGAGGCGGGGGAGGTAGCCGCGCTCGGTGTTGGTGTGGCCGGCGAGCAGGACGCCGCAGCCCTTGCGGAGCAGGTCGAGCGCGTCGTGGTGGGTCATCTCGCCGGTGACGAACAGGTCGCAGCCGGCGGCGAGCGCGTGCGAGCGCAGCGATGCGCCGGCACCCGGGCACACGCCCACCGTGCGCACGGGCTCGTTCATGTTGCCACCCAAGGCCGCGACCTTGACGGCGGGGATGCCAAGGAAGGTCTTGAGCCGATCGCCGATCTCGGCCGGGCTGGCGGGGCGATCAAGCACGAGCCTCCGCCCCGCGCCGGCGTGACGCACGGGCTCGGGGAGGAGCTCATAAAGATCGACGGCGGGCTCTTCATAAGGATGGAACTGCCGGAGCGTCTCCATCGCGATGGGGACGGCCGCGTGGGAGCAGACCATCTCGAGCCTGACTTCCTCGACGCGTTCGAGTTGGCCGGTCTCGCCGATGGTGGGGTTGGCTTCATCCCCGGCGAAGAACGTGCCGTGACCGTCGACGCCAAAAGAGCAGGCGGTGTAGGCCCCGATGATGCCCGCGCCGGCCGAGGCGAGCGCATTGCGCAGCTGGTCGGCGTCCTTCTTGGGCACGAACGTGACGAGCTTGATCGCCTGGCTCGGCGGACGCTCGCGGTGGGGGGTCAGGGCGCGGACATCGCCGGCAATCGTGCCCTCGGTGGTCGAGCCGCTGATGGCCTCGCACAGCCAGTCGGTCATGCCGCCCGGGGCCGCGTCGAGAGTGCTGTGCGGGCTGACGACCGCCATGCCGTGGGCCATCGCCTCCAGAAGCATGCGGCCCATGGCCGTGTCGTCGGTCAGGCTCTTGATGGGCGTGAAGATCGGCGGGTGGTACGCGAGGATCGCCGACGCCCGGGCGGCACGGGCCTCCTCGAGCACGTCCTCGGCCAGGTCGATCGTGAGCAGCACGGGCCCGGTCAGCGGCTGGCGACGCGAGCCGACGATCAGGCCAACATTGTCCCAATCCCCGGCGTATCGCAGGGGTGCGAAGGACTCCAGGGCGTGCAACAGGTCTCCGACATTTGCCATGTGGGCATCGTATCGGTGGTTCCCGTCGGTCGGGTGGCGGGATGGCCGATATTGGGAGCGACGTGGAGCCCCAAGATGACCCCAACCCGGCCCGCCTGGAGCTTCGCGCGTTCGCGAAGCTGAACCTCGCGCTGGCCGTGGCACCGCCCGAGCCCGAGGGCCCTCGCAAGGGCTGGCACCGCATCTGCTCGTGGATGCACGCCGTTGGGTTGTACGACGACGTTCGTGTCGAGGTCGACCGCTCGCTGACCGGGCCCGCGCTCGATGCGCGGTGGGCGGATGACGCGCCGATGCATGCCGGACAGCCTGTAAACTGGCCGCGTGAGCGGGACCTCGCGTTCCGTGCCGCGAAGCTACTCGATGAGCACGCGCCGCTGCGGATCACTATCCGAAAGCGCATCCCAGATGGCGGCGGCCTGGGTGGCGGCAGCAGCAACGCGGCGGCCGTACTGCGCGCGGGCGACGCGCTGCTCGGCCTTGGGCTCGGGCCGGCAACACTGCGAGAGTTGGCGATGAAGCTCGGCAGCGATATCGCCTTCTTCATCGATGATGTCGATCCGACGCTTAACGCGCCACCGCGGCCGGCGATCGTCAGCGGTTTCGGCGATGGGATCGATCGGCTCGCGGCACCCGCTGAAGCCGAGCCCATCACGCTCGCGTTCCCGCCATTCGGTTGCGCGACCGGCGAGGTGTATGCGGCGTTCGATGGGCTGGATCCCGGCCCGCTTCGCGAGGCAGAAGTCCGCTCGATGGCGATGCGGTCGCCGCGTGTGGCCGATGTGTTCAACGACCTCGCCCCCGCGGCCGAGATGGTGCGTCCAAAACTCGCCGAGATACGAACGGCCCTGAATGAGGCCTGGGCGAGCCCCGTCCATGTCACGGGCAGCGGATCGACGCTCTTCGCGTTCGGCCATCACGAGGCAACGGCACCCGCGATTGTCCATACGGAGCTTGTGTAGGACGGCATGGACGAGCACACGAAGCACAACCCAGGAACGATGGTTGGCGTCGACGTCGGCGCGACGGGCGTTCGTGTCGGCGTCGTCGACTCGGCGGGGCACGTCATCGAGCGATTGAAGATGGCCACACCGCGAGATCCCGCGGAGTGTGCGCAGACGATCGCCGCAGCGGTGCGCAGCGTGTGCGCAACCTCGAACCAGTCGCTGCCGCGCGTCGTTGGCCTTGGTGTGCCCGGGCCCGTATCGGGAGACCGCATCACCGCTGCCGTGAATCTCGGCTGGCAGGACGTGCCGCTGGCGGCGATGGTCGAAAATCAGCTCGGTGCGCCTGCAGTGATGATCAACGACGTGAACGCGGCGGCGCTCGCGGAACAACGCCTCGGGTCCGCCGCGGGCGAGCGCGACATGATCGCGATCTGGATCGGCACCGGCGTCGGTGGAGGCGCCGTCCTTGGCGGAAAAGTGTTCCTCGGCGTTGAGGGCGTGGCGGTCGAGGTGGGCCACGCCATCATCGATGTGAATGGTCTGGACGGCGCACGAACGCTCGAGCAGTGCGCGTCGCGTCGTGCGATCGAGCGGGGCGTGCAAGAACGCATCGAAGCGGGCGAGGCCAGCAGCGTGCGCGACGCGACGCCCGAAGCCATCGCCGAGGGCTACCGCCAGGGTGATCGCGTGTGCGTCGAGGTGGTCGATCGAGCGCTCGCCCTGGTCGGCTCGGCCGCGGCGAGCGCGTGCGCTGTGCTCGGGCCAAACGTGGTGGTGATCGGCGGGGCGCTGGTCGAGGCCATCGGGCCCGCGGTGGCGCGGGGGGTTGGTCAAGCGGCCAACGCCGACGCGTTCCCGCCCGGTCGCACGCTCTCGGTCCGCCAGAGCGCCCTGGGCGACGACGCCGGGCTCGTGGGCGCCGCCCTCTTCGCAGCGGAGTCGGCCGCCGATACAATGGCCCGATGACGACTGCGACCACCCAAGCTTCCGTAAGCCCGATGGATACCAACGACAGCCTGCTCAGCTCGATCGAAGCCGACCACGAACGGCTGGCGACGCTCCGGCGAGAGTTCCACGCGAATCCGGAGCTGAGTGACAAGGAGCACGCCACCGCCGCGCGCATCACCGCCGAGCTCGAGCGGCTCGGGCTCGAAGCGAAGTCGGGCTTCGGTCGCAACGGGACCGGCGTTGTCGCGTACCTTCCGGCCGCGTCGGCGACAACGACGACGGTCGCGCTGCGAGCCGACATCGACGCGCTCCCGATCGCCGAAGCGACCGGTAAGCCGTGGGCGTCAACCAACGCGGGCGTCATGCACGCGTGCGGCCACGATGGGCACACGGCGATCCTGCTCGGCGCGGCGCGAGCGCTCAAGGATCTGGAGACGCGTCCACACAACGTGCTCTTCGTGTTCCAGCCCGCCGAAGAAGACGGCGGCGGCGCGGACGTGATGTGCCAGCAAGGTGCGCTCGGTGGGGCGGCGAAGGGCGGCCTGGGCGAGCCGGCCTCGCGCGTCTTCGGCTTGCACGGCTGGCCGCTAATGCCACTGGGCAACATCGGCACCAAGCCCGGCCCGATGATGGCAAGCACCGACGACTTCGACGTGACGATCCGAGGGCGCGGAGGGCACGCGGCGATGCCGCACCTGGCGTGCGACCCGATCGTGGCGGCGAGCGCGACGGTGACGGCCCTGCAAACTGTGAACTCGCGCAACGTCAACCCCAACGACGCCGGCGTGATCACTGTCGGCCAGTTCGAGGCCGGCTCGGCTAACAACGTCATCCCCGAGACCGCACGCCTCGTGGGCACGATCCGCGCGCTCACGCCCGAGACGCGCACGATCTTGGAGCAACGCTTCCGTGAGATCGTGAAAGGCTCGGCCGCCGCGCACGGATGCACCGCTGACATCGCGTGGCATCCCGGCTACCCGATGACGAGCAACGACAACACGCTCGCCGAGCATGTGCTGCGCATCGGGCGGCAGACGCTTGGCGATGACGCGGTCGAACTCGTTCCCGAGGCCAGCATGGGCGGCGAGGACTTCTGCTTCTACGGCCACCACGTGCCAGCGTGCTTCTTCCTTCTCGGCTTGCTGCCCGAGGGCGCCGACCCCGACGCAGTGCCGCTCTTGCATCAACCAGGATTCGACTTTAACGACGACGCGCTGCCCATCGGCGTGCGCATGATGGTGGCGCTCGCGACGTCATAAGTTCGCTGAAAGTACGGATCCCCATACTCCAAACGAACACCGAAAATTTGTCTTGACTCGGGATTCTGTTTGCGGTAATCTGGCACCCAACGGGCGCGCACGGCGTTCGAAGGGAGAACAGAAAATGGACCGCGCACTCATCTCGTCACTCGTTCTGTCCACCACGCTTGCGAGCGCCGCGATCGCCAACAACGAGCGCCGCATCACGCCCAGCGAGCCGTTGTTCATCTGCTTCGAGGTCGCACCCGGAGCCACGCCGACACCCGACACGCTCGTGGTCTATCTTGGTGAGGTCGAGGCCACCCAGCCCACCGGGACTCGGCGTGCGACCCTCATCGACTCGCAGGCGATATTCCTCGGAGAGCACACGACCGACGCGTTCGGCGACGTTGTGGGCACGTTCGAGCTGGAACCGGGCATCACGTTTCGCACGGCCTCCTCGCCGTACACAGTTCTCGAGCCCGCCGTTGTGGACTTGGCCGCGCTGATCGATGGCACAGCTCGGGCCGACATCACGCTCACCGTTTCGAGCGGTGAGCTGATCGTCGACCTCGACGAGGTTCGGCTCGAGTGGGGCGTCGCGACGGGGCCAGACTCTTTCACACCCAGCGACGTGCAGCCGGTCATTACCAATCTCTACGTCGGCTCCCCGTGCTACGCGGACTTCGATCGGAACGGCCAGCTCGACGTCTTCGATTTTCTCGCGTTTCTTACCGCATTCGATCGGCGAGACTTCCGAGCCGATTGTGATGGCTGCGGCGAGCTGAGCATCTTCGACTTCATCTGCTTCCAGAACGCATTCGTCGCGGGCTGTCCGTAGCTGCCGACCGCAACCCGACGCCGGCTGAGCTGTATCAAGGAAAAAGCGGATAGGGCTCGAAGGGAGGTTCATCATGCGTCAGAACGTTCTTGCTTTCATGGCGGCCGGCCTCGTGCTGCCAGGTGCGGTGACGGCCAGCGCGGACAACGAGCTTCGCGTCACGCCCGACGATCCACTGGTTGTGGAGTTCCGCGTCGATCCGGGCTCGACCATCACGCCGGATACGTTCGTGGTCTATCTCGGCCAGGCCGAAGCATCCGAGCCCGGCACCTGCCTGCTGGTTGGGCAACTCGCGAACGATGGCGTCGGGATCGCGGTGCAAGGCTACCGGGCACCATTCTGCGATATCTTTGGCCCGATCGACCTGGACCCCGGTTCGGCGTTCGCCGATCGTGGGACGCCATACACACTGCTCGACCCCGGGCACTCCGACGTTGGCGCCCTGCGCGTCATGGCGCAGGGCACCGAGAGTGGGCTATTCGCGCTCGTTCTGTTCAGTGGCGAGCTCATCATCGATGCAGACGACGTACGCATCGAGTGGGGCGAGGGTACGGGCCCGGACACGTACACCCTCAGCGATATGCAACCCGAGATCACCTCGGTCTACGTCGGCCAGCCGTGCTATGCAGATCTGGATCGCAGCGGTGAACTGGACGTGTTTGACTTCCTCGACTTCCAGAACGCGTTTGCCGCAGGCAGCCTTCGGGCCGACTGCGATGTCGACGGCTCGCTGGACTTCTTCGACTTCCTGTGCTTCTTGGACGCGTTCGATGCCGGTTGCGCTGATCGCTAGCGACGCATCGTTCGGCCGTTGCCACCGCCACCGCCATAGCCGTTGCGCCGCTTGTCTTGCACATCGACCGCAACGCCCTCGAAGAGCCGGGCCGACTGCGGGCCGAGCACGCCCTCGACGGCCGAAATGAACTCGGGCTCGAGGCTGACCTTGGCGGGGTTGGTCGACGGCACGGCGATCGGCTCGGCATCGCCGATGCACACCACGACTTCAAGGGGGGAGGACGGCGCACCCACGGGGGCGCCGTTCTTCTTTGAGGCGTCGTGCCGCTGCGCGAGCTGGTGCACCTCGTCGAGAGCACGGGGGCCGTTGCCGTTTAGGCGGCTATCACGGACGTACAACCGCAAGCGCCCACCCTCGAGCGGGACGGCCTCGATCGGCGCCAACTGCTCGACGATGATCTGCGCATCACCGCGCGATCGATCGAGCCGGCCGAGCACGAACTTTGGCGAGTCGTCCTCGAGCAGGTGGTGGTACTTCTGGTACGCGTCGGTGAAGAGCACGGCGTCGGCGGTGCCGGTGGTGTCCTCGACGGTGAGGATGCCCATCTTCTGGCCCGCGCTGCGGCCGCTGCGCGCAACGATCACGCGCGTGCTCTGAACCATGATGCCCGCGATCACGCGGCGGCCCTGCTCCACCTCGGCCAGCTGCCCGAGCTCGTGCGTCGCGAAGGCGCGGATCCACGGGCCCCATTGCTCGAGCGGGTGGCTCGACACGTAGAAGCCCAGCGTCTCCTTCTCGTGGCGCAGCGTCTCTTGCTCGCCCCAGGGCTCGATGCTCACGAGCGCGGGCGAGGGCGCTTCCTCGGCCGCGCCACCGCCGAACAGCCCGCCCTGGCCTGCGGCGCGATCGGCGGCCGCCGTCTGCCCGGCGCTCACGGCCGGGTCGATCGACGCGACCATCGCCGCCCGGTCGTCACGGGAATGCACGTTGTCGAACGCGCCCGCCTTGATGAGGCTCTCGATGGTGGCCTTGTTGACGCTCCGCAGCGGCACGCGCTCGCAGAAGTCGAACAGGTCGCGGAAGGGCTCGGGCCCGTCTTCGCGCTGACGCGCCTTGACGATTGCCTCGATCGCGCCGCCGCCCGCGCCCTTGATGGCCTTCATGCCAAAGCGGATGTGGCCGTGCGACGCGTCGTGCGGCTCGCTCTCGCCGTACACCACCTCGAAGTCTTCACCGGACAGGTTAATGTCCGGCGGTGCAACCTCGATGCCCGTGCGCACGACCTCGCCGGTCTTCGGATCGATCACGCGCGTGCGCTTGCAGTCTTCGAGATAGGGCAACCAATCGGCGACCTTCTGCGCCTGGCTCTCGAAGCTCAGGAACGCGGCCATGTACGGCGCTGGGAAGTATGTCTTCAGGTACGCCGTCTGATAGGCGACGATCGCGTATCCCGTACTGTGGCTCTTGTTGAAGCCGTAGCCGGCAAACTTGAGGATGAGCTCGAAGAGTTCCTCGGCCTTGTCCTTGGAGAGCCCCTGCGTCTGCGCGCCGTCGATGAACTTCGGCCGCTCGGCGTCGATGATCTTCGCCTTCTTCTTGCTGATCGCCTTGATGAGCGAGTACGCCGCACGCAGGGGGATGCCGCCCAGCTCGTGGACGATCTGCATCACCTGTTCCTGGTACACCATCACGCCGTACGTCTCGGCGGTGAAGCGATCGACGATCTCGTGCACCTTGGGCACGGGCTCGGTGCCGTGCTTGCGCTTGTTGTACGCGGGGATGAGGTCCATCGGCCCGGGCCGGAACAGCGCGTTGGCGGCGATGAGGTCTTCCAAGCGGTCGGGCTTCATCTCCATGAGCAAGCGACGCATGCCGCCCGACTCGAACTGGAACACACCCGTCGAATCGCCGCGCGTGAACATGTCGAAGACGGTCGGGTCGTCGTACGTCAGGCGATCGAGATCGAGCGGGTGCGGGCCACCGTCGGCCTTGTCGCGCCCGACGGCGGCGTACACGGCCTCGTCGTCCATCGCGTCGGTGATGAGCTTGCGGGCACGCTCGATGACGCTGAGCGTCCGCAGCCCAAGGAAGTCCATCTTGAGCAGGCCCATCTTCTCGCAGGTGGGGCCGTCCCATTGCGTGATGGCCTCGTCCTCGCCGCTGCCGCTCTGCTTGTAAAGCGGCACGAGCTCGTGCAAGGGCCGCGTCGCGACGATCACGCCCGCCGCATGCACGCTGGCGTGGCGGGCCTGGCCTTCCATCACCTTCGCGTTGGCGATCAGCCGCTGGATCGTGTCCTTGTCGGCGTGCTGCTCGGCGGGCAGCTTCTCGTTGAGCTTCGCGAGCGCCTCGCGCTTGCCCTGCGCCGCGTCGGCGAAGTCGGGCTCCTGCTCCTCGGCCTTGTCCAGCGTGATGTTGAGCTGCTCGGGGATGAGCTTGGCCAGGCGATCGGCGACCGGCAGGCTCACCGCCAAAACACGAGAAACATCCCGCACCGCCGCGCGCGCCTTGAGCGTCCCGAACGTGATGATCTGGGCGACGTGCCCGTACTTCTCGCGCACGTAGCGGATGACATCGCCGCGCCCGTCCTGGCACAGGTCGATATCGATATCGGGGTACTCGCTGCGATCGGGGTCGGTGAATCGCTCGAAGAGCAGGCCGTACTTCACCGGGCACGCGTTGGAGAGACCAAGCACGTACCCGACCATCGTGCCCACGCCCGAACCACGCGCGAGCGCCGGGATGCCTCGCGCACGCCCCCAGTTCACAAAGTCCCACACGATGAGGAAGTATGCGCTGATGCTCTTGTCAGCGAGGATCTTCAGCTCGCGGTTCAGCCTCGCCCACTTGTCGAACCCATCGGTGTCCTTGGCCTTCGCGCGCGCGGCCTCGGTTTCTGGCTGTCCCTCGGCGTGCTTGTGCCTGTGGGTCATGATCTGCGGCCCGTACCGCCACACCATGCCGCCCTCGGCCAGCGAACGCAGCGCGTCGTCACACTGCTCGTTCAGCTCGTCGTGGTCGAGCCCCGCGTCGGCCGCCGGCTCGAGCTCGAAGCGTGAGCAATAGTCCTTGTACCAGGCCGTGAGGTCGCCGTTGTAGCCCTTGTCCTGGCTGTCGGGCAGCTTGTCGGGCGTACGCACGACGACCACCGGCGCATGGTTCGCGCCGATCGGCAGCTCGACGTCGCACCGCGCCGCGATGCGCAGCGTGTTGTCGCACGCCTCGACGCCGACATCGCCGTACTCACCCTCGAAGAGCTCGCGCATCTGCTCGGGGCTCTTGACGTAGAGCTCGGGCGTGTAGCGCAGCCGCTCCTGATCGTGCTTGTTCTTGCCCATCGAGATGCAGATGAGCGTGTCGTGCGCGTCGTGGTCCTCAGCGCGAAGGAAGTGCGCGTCGTTGTCGCACACCAGCGGCACGTCGTGCTTCCTGGCAAGCTCGATGACGTGCGGGTTGATCGACACCTGCTCGGGGATGTGGTGCTGCAGCTCGCAGAACGAGCGCGGGCCAGTGCCCTCGTCGGCGAACACCCGCTTGTGCCACGCGATGCTCTCCTCGGCGGCCTCAAGGTCGGTCTTCGAGCCGCTGCGCACGTACCGGAGCAGGTGCTCGCCCAGCTCGCTGCCCAGGTGGCCGTTGATCGCGATGAGCCCGCTGCTGTGTTCTTCCAGCAGGTCGCGATCGATGCGCGGCTTGAAGTAGAACCCCGTCAGGTACGCCTGGCTGCACAGCAGCATCAGGTTGTTCCAGCCCGTGATGTTCTCGGCCAGCAGCACGAGGTGGTACCCGCCGTCGCTGACGCCGGTGTAGGTCCGGTCCTGCCGGGGTCGGCCGGGCGGGCAGACATACGCCTCGACGCCCAGGATCGGGCGGACGCCGCGCTTGCGGCAAGCCTCATAGAAGGCCACCGCGCCGAACATGTTGCCGTGGTCGGTGACGGCGACGGCCGGGGTGCCCAGGTCGGCGATCCGATCGGTCAGGCGGTCGATCCGGTTGCCGCCGTCCAGCAGCGAGTACTCGGTGTGCAGGTGGAGGTGGGCGAAGCCCGAGCCGAGCTGGCCGAGCAGCCGATCGGCGACGCTCTGGCCTTCCGTGTGATCCGTCTCGGTCGCCGCCATGCCCGGTAATCCTCCGTGATCGTGTGAGCTCGTGACGGTAGCCGCGAGGCTTCGCGATGTAGGCCCCACGAGAGCACGCCCGATAATCTACCCAACCTCCTGTAACTCCAGATTCTGGCCTATTTGTGGACAAATCCAGGAATCCACCTGGCACCTAAACGTCGTATCCGCTAGTGTTTACTGGAGGGAGGGATGGTCTCGGTCTGATCCGCTGCCATACCTCAGAAACGACAACGGACTGCACGCACGCCTTTGGGAAGGACCCCGAGGGGGTGTGCCAGACGCACTTTGGCCGTTTCCTGGCTTGCGTGCAGCACGGTGGAGCGGGCGTGAGTCTCCACCGGAGTTCTGTTGGCGATCGTGGGATCGAGAGAACAAAGAAGACTTGGGATCAAGGGAGAGTTAGATATGCGTACCGTCCTTACCGCAGCCGCCATGCTGGCCACAGCCGGCATCGCCGCCGCCGACACCGTCGACCTCCGGTACTTCGGGCCCGGAGCCGGCGCGTCGTTTGATGTCGTTGCCAACGGCAACTCGACCAACGTGTTCGCCGGACAGCTGAACTTCCTGGCCGACAACGGCACGGGTGCCGGCTCTCTGCTCAATGGCACGCTGATGACCTACTGCATCGACGTGCTCGAGCCCGTCGGTGGCGGCCGGAACACCTACAACCTCGACGCCCTCGAGGACTCGCCCGTGACGGCGGGCAGCGTCTCCCCAGCCATGGGTGTGGACAAGGCCGAGGCTATCGCCCGCATGTACACCTTCGCGGCTGGCTCGCAGTTCGGTAGCGACAGCGACGTTGCCGCTGCCTTCCAGCTGGCCGTCTGGGAAGTCATCGCCGACTTCGGTGGCGACGATCCGATGAGCCTGACGACCGGCGACTTCCGCGTGACCAGCACCGTGAACAGCGGCACCCAGACGTTCCTGACCAGCCTGCTCGACGCGGCCGGCGACGGCAGCATCAGCATCTTCCAGGGCCTGGGCGCGCTCACCAACGAGGGCCTGCAGGACCAGATCTTCGAGGTAGTCATCCCGCTGCCCGGTGCGGCTGGCATGGCCGCCGTTGGGCTCGCCGGTGTGGGCCTCGTTGCCCGCCGCCGCCGCAGCTAACCAGGCTCCCCACGGCCTTTCGGGGCCGACCGTCTCTCGATCAACACCGAGGCGCCCGTTCCACGAGACGGGTGCCTTTTTCATGCGCTCGGCGGTCTTCCATGGCACGCGGCGCTGCCGACCGCAAAGTGCACCACCGAATCGACTTCCAGCAATCCGACTACGCCAGACTGTGAGACGTGGCCGTGCTCGATGCGGATCTGAAGCTTGCCTATTCCCACAAAAATCAAAAAATTTGCGTAATTTGCGACGTGCGCTGTTTCCCTGTCGTTGTACGGCACGTATCAGTTACCCCTAGGAGAGCGCGGCCATCGAGATCCGCTTCACACGTCGCGGTCCCGCGATGCGCCGCCGTTGAGAGAAGGAAGAGACAGAGGTTCATCCCGAGCACGTGGCGGCCCGCCTTGCATCGCGCAGGCAGTGGGCCCCATAACCGATCTTCGGATGCTCGGACACTCAATTCACTTCCGCAGGGAAGCGAGCTGTGGCGGCTCGGTGCCGTCCTGTCGCTTTCGATCGCATGAGTTAGGAGATGGAGATGCGGAACACGATCATGGCCTTGGCGATCGCAGCCGGGGCGTCCACCGCGCTCGCCGATAGCGTGCAGCTGGACTACCGCGGCCTGCACGGCCGCTCGTTCACCGTGCAAGGGCATGGTGGGACCAACGCCGGATTCATGAAGTGGGATGTCCTGGACGCGTCGCTCTCGGGCGGCAAGTTCACCAACGGCCAGCGCATCCGCACCTTCTGCATCGATCTGAGCACAACGCTCGACGATCCGGATTGGTACGAGATCAAGGGCCTCAAGGACACGGTCAACCCGCTCGACCCGGGAATGACCGACGAAGAAGCCGACGCCCTGGCCCGCATGTTCACCTATGCGGTGGCCAACGACCTGAACTTCACGTCAGGCGGTAGCGGTCGCGACAACGCCGCAACGTTCCAGATGGCGATCTGGGAGATCCTCGCGGACTTCGGCACCGACGGCTCCAGCCTGAGCACCACCACCGGCTCGTTCGCGGTCACCGGCGGCTTCTCCGGCGACGCCACGCTGCTGAACGACCTGTTCAACGCCGCCCAGTTTGGCAGCATCAACACCAACATCGAGCTGCACGGGCTCGACTCGGTGGCCGGCCAGGACCAGGTCTACTTCGTCGTGGTCCCCCTGCCGTCGTCGGCGGGCCTCGCCGCCGCGGGCCTCCTGGGCCTCGCCGCCATTCGCCGCCGCCGCCACCGCTAAAACGCGCTGTGATCGGCCAATAACGACCTCCCTTCTTCTCTTTCTTGCCGCCTCGTGGGCGGCTTTTTTCGTTGGACGCGTGGCTATCGGCGGCTTGCATCAGGAGCCTGGTCCGGATACCAGAGAATCGTCATAAACCCCTGGTAAATGTGCGTTTACGTCTCGACACAACCGCCGTCCGTGGTATCCTTCACGCGGTGAGGCCGCCACGCGGAGTGGGACACGGGGAGAGTCCCCCTTCGCTCTGGCCGAGCCGGCATGGGCCCCAAGACGCCACGACGGCGAAAAGGGTCCCGGTCCAACTGAAGACCGAGAGGGAGAACGCCATGAAGGCCAAAGTCATCGCTACAGCCGCCGTGCTCGCAACCGCCGCCGCCGCCACCGCCGACAGCGTGGAGATGCGGTTCATCGACTCCGGCCCGAGCCGGGTCCTCACGGTCGAGGTCGACGGCGAGCAGTCCCGCTTGCGTGTCGGCCAGCTGAACCACGAGATCCTGTCGCGCTCCGGCCCGACCGCCCCGCGCGTTGGCCTGCTCACGACCTACTGCGTCGACGTGACCGAGTGGGTGACCCGCCAGAGCGAGACCTACCACGTCAGCGACCTGACCGACGCGCCGGTCGTTGCGGGTAGCGATGGCATGAGCCAAGAGGCCGCCGACGCCATCGGACGCCTCTACGCCCACGCCGACGGCCGCCAATTCGAGAGCGACCGCAACTTCTCGGCCGCCTTCCAGCTCGCCATCTGGGAAGTCGTTGCCGACTTTGATGGCTCGACCGACGGCCTCGATGTCGACGACGGCGAGTTCCGCGCGTGGGGCCTGAACAGCGGCACCCGCAACCACCTGGTCTCGCTGCTGGACGTTGCCGGCGACGACTCGCTCCGCGTCAACCGCAGGCTCCGGGCCCTGACCAACGACGGCGCCCAAGACCAGATCTTCGAGGTCGTCATCCCGCTGCCCACCACGGGCGCCATGGCCGCCGTCGGCCTCGCGGGCGCAGGCCTTATGGCCCGCCGGCGTCGATAAGCACCGACCACCACGCCGACACCGTCGGCTCCATCTCCCGCGGCCAGGACCCCGTTCCACCGCGTTGCACCACCGCCCGCCGACCTCGGCGGGCGTGTTTTGTCGGTCGGCGACCTACCGTTCGGTGGTGGAAACCTACACGACCATGTACACGCTGGGCGGCGGATCGGCGAAGCCGCCCAGCCTGATGGATCGGATCCGCGCCGGGCTCATGCTGGCCGTGCTGATCGTCGTTGGGGCGGTCATCCTCGCGGGCATCCTGGCCGTCAGCATCGTGCTCGTGCCGTTCGTGCTCGTTGGTGCGGCCATCGGCTGGTTCATCATCCGCCGCCGCATTCGCCAGGCCATCCGCGCGATGGAAGATCCGGGCACCGCTACCACAGGCCGCGAGAACGTCCGAGTGCGCCGAACACCGAACGCCGCTGGCCCCTTCGCCTAATCGCCGTCGATCTCGAGCATCCGGGCGCGCACGCGCAGGGTGACCTGGCCCACAAGCCCATCGGCGATCGGCTTGCCCTCCACGCGCGACATCGGCAGCACGCCGAAGCTCGCGTTCGTGCAGAACACCTCGTCGGCGTCGAGCACGTCATCGATCGTGAGCCACTGCTTGCGCACCGAAAGGCCCATGCTCGCGGCCTGCTCGAGCACAGCCGCCCGCGTCACGCCCGGCAGCACCGGGCTGGGCATGACCCCGCCGGATCCCCCGATCGCGCTCTCTTCGCCGCGCGCAATCGGCGTCAGCACGGCGTCATCCTTCACCACGAAGACGTTGCTCACGCTGCCACCGCACACGTGGTTGGTCACCGTGAACAGCAGCGCCTCGGTGCCGCCCTTACCGAGCGCATTCTGCAATTCTCGCAATCGCCACCAGTAGTCGAGCGTCTTGTGGCCCGACGTCGGATCGAACGGGTTGGCCTTCGCGTCGCCGATCACGAGCACCCCGCCCTGCTCATAGAGCGCCTGGGGATATTCGGTCGCCTGCTGCGCGAGGATCGCCACCGTCGGCGTCTGCGCGCCGGCACCAACACGCTCTGCCTCACGCCGCACGAGGTTCAGGTCGCCACCGGTCACCGTCAGCCGCACGCGCGCCGCGTCATAGGGCGCGTCATCGAGGTGGGCCTGCGCCGTGTGCTCCACGGCCTCGGCCAGCGGGCCCGCCTTGAGTGACGACGCGAGCCCGAGCTCTTTGGCTGAGTGCACCAACCGCCCGACGTGCTCCTCGACGCGCATGACGCGGACGCCGGCCTCCGTGCGCCGCGCGGTCATCGTCTCGAACAAGCCGACCCCGTGCATGAAGCCGGCGTCCGAGAGGGACACGCTCGCGCTCGGGTCATCGTCTCGAAGCAGCCTGCCGTTGAGGAACACCGTCGCCATCGCCGGTCAGCGTAGGTTGGCTAGCCGCAGGACTCGGGCCCCACACCAGCATCCGGCCTTCACCGCCTGTGGGCGTCCACCGGTCGAGCGCCCCCTCGGCCGCCAGGAACGCCTGGGGCGGGATCGCATGCGTCACGATCGCGCGCCCTCGACGCCAGAGCCCGCGATACTCCACGCGACCGAGCACGATGGCGGCCACACCCGGCCGGCCGGCCTCGTTGTACGCGACCACCGGGCCGCCAGACGCACCGGCCAACGCCGACCAGCCGCGCACCATGCGGAAGTAGCGGATCGGATTCTCTGGACTCTCGCTGACGAACCAGCCGCTGCTCGGCCGCTCGCTGCGCACCACCACCAGGCTGCGCTTTGAGAGGGCCCCACGCACCTCGGAGGGCCGATCACCATCTACGGTCGGAAAGCCAACGAGCATCGCGTGATGCAAGTCATCGGCCGATACCAGCGGCGCCGGCTTTGCACCCAGCCCCCGCGCCATCGCCGGCAAGCGGATGAGCGCCCAATCGCCCGGTTCGACGGGAGCACCGCCGCCCACGATCACCAGCTCGATCGGCAGCACCATCGCAACGGGTTCGTCCTTGTGATTGGCCCACACCCAGGCGTGCGTCGCGTCCTCGGGCACAACATGGGCCGCCGTCAGGATCCATCGATCGGACACGAACACGCCCGATCCACTCCCTCGGATGTCGCCCCCGAAGAGGTCGATACTCACCGGCGTGCAGCCGAATGCGGCTTCCGCGTTTGCTGGCCACGCCTCGCGGCTGGCGGTCTCCTCGAGCCCGGTGATCGTGCAGCCGCTCACGAGCAGCAGCGCGCACACCAACCATAACGAGGTAACGCGTCTCACGGCCGCACCCTCAGCACCACGATCGTCTGGTCGTCCGGCAGCTTCGCTAGCCCCGCAAACCGTCGCACGCCCCACACCACTTCCTTGACCAATTGCGGCGCCGAGATGCCAGCGTTCGCACGCACCGAGTCGTACACGCTCCGCACGAGCCGCGCACGCCCGTACCGCTGATCGCCGAAGTCACGGGCGTCGGTCATGCCGTCGGTGAACATCGCGAGCGTATCACCCACGTTCAGCGTGAGCTTCTGCTCGCCAAACGACTGACCAGGGAGCACACCGGCGAGCATGCCGTCGCTGCGCAGCGCTCTGGCGTCGGCACCCTCGATCTCGCTGCCCTCTGGCACGGGCTCGCTCCCTTCAATCTGCCGTAGCAGCAGCGGGGGGTCGTGGCCGGCGCTCGCGTAGACAAGCTCGAGGTTCTGCGGATCGACCACGCCGTACCACAGCGTGACGAACTCGTTGGGCATGGAGTCTCGGCACAGGTCGTCGTTGACCGCCGAAAGCACGTCTGAAGGCGACACACCGCGCGACACGTGTGCGAGCAGGCTCGCGCGCACGTGGCTCATGAGCAACGCCGCCGCAACGCCCTTGCCGACGACGTCACCGATCACGATGCCCACACGCCGCTGGCCCTCGGGTCGGCTCGTCTGGTCGAGCTCGATGAAGTCGAAGAAGTCACCGGCGAGCTCCAGGCTCGGCTCCCAGCTCGCCGAAAGGTCCAGCCGCTCGCTCTTGGGCGCGCTCTTGGGCAGCATGCGTCGTTGCACGTCACCCGCGAGCGCGAGCTGCCGTTGCAGCAAGCGTTCCCGGCGCTGCATCCGCAGCAAACGGGCCTGGCCGATCGCGACCGAGGCATGTTGCGCGATCGTGCGCAGCACGCGCCGCTCGGCAGACGTGAATTCGCGCACCTGTCGGCCGTACAGACGGATGACGCCCAGCGGCTTGCCGTTGAAGACCATGCCCGCGTTAAGCGCACTCGCCAGCCCCTCGGCCTTGGCCCGGTCCTTGAGCTGCACGCGTGGGTCGCGCTGCAGGTCGGCGATTGCCACGATGTCGCCAGCGAGCGCGAGCTTGTCAAACTCTCGACCAGAGGACAACGGCAGCGGGTTGGCGAGCCACTCATCGCTGAGATTCCGGCTCACGCGGTGCTCCACGTCTCGCTCCTGCGCCGCGAGCCCAGAACCCGCGTCACCGTCGCCGAAGAGCACGAGCGATCCCGCCCGCAAACCGAGCAACTCGATTGCGCTGTCCAGCGCGATGCCGAGCACCTCGTCCTCGCTCTGCGCCGCCGCAAGCAGGGCGCTCAATCGCTGCGTCGCGCTCAGCTCGCGCAAGCGGGCCCTCAACTCCAGCTCGCGCTCGCACACTTGGTCGGCCACATCGACGATCAGCGCGATGGCTTGCTCGATCTCGCCGGCGAGTGGGCCCTCGGTCGCCGGGCTCTTGCCCACGTGCACCCAGCCGATGACGCGATCGGCCGCGCGCATCGGCACGGTGAAGGCGCGCTCTGCCGCCAGCTCCGCCGCGTTCGGCCCTGGGTCGGCAAGCCGCCAGGTCACAGTGGGATCGTCGGTCGCCAGGATCTCGCGTCCCTGCGCGTCGAGCAGGCGGACGGGCGCATCGAGCAGGTCGGCAAGGGTCGCGCACAGGTGCACGAACCCGCCATCGCTCAGGAAATCGGTGATCGACTGCCCAGGTTCGTCCTTGGCGCGTGCCGGTCGTGTCGTCATGCCGTCCGCCATCGCACCCCGTCCGGGCTCCTTAACGCTCGTCTTCGCCCTCGCCCGCTCCGGGCTCGTCGGCTTCCGGTTGTTCGAGCCACACGGCCCGTAGCAACGGCACGAGCGCGTCGCGCTGTCCCGAGCGACCCTCACCGAGGCGGTCCAACGCCAACGCGGTCGTCGCCGCATCACCGCGGTGGAACGAAACATACGCCAGCAGCAGCGCACTCTCACGCATGCGCGACCGTGCGTTCTCGTCGGCCAGCAGCGACTTCAGGCGATCGCTCGACGCGGCCAACCGGTCGGCCCTCGGCAGCATCTCCGCCTCGTACCGCGCCGCCACGAACTCGGGGTTGTCGACGAGGAAGGCCCGCAGATTCACCGCCGCCGAGAGGTCGAGCCCCGCGCCGATCTGCGCATGCACGCGTCCGACTGCCGCGATCGTGTCGCCGGGCCGCGCCGCGAGCGCCATCGTGAACCGCTGCTCGGCCTCGAAGTAGCGGCCCTGCTCCATCATCGACTGGGCGCGATCGACATGAAGGTCGTATGCCGAGGCGCGCTCGGCCGGCGCCTCGGGCACCGCGACGGTTCCAACGCCGGTCTTCAACGTATCGACGAGGTCGTTCCAGCCATCGATGCGCTGTTCCATCACCTGCTGGCTCGGGGTGACCGCCTCACCCGTGCCCGCCGCACCGCTGCCCGCCTCGAAGAGCAGGCCGTCGCGCAGCAAGCGCTGCAACTCGGTGATCCGCGTCGAGAACGGATCACCGGAGTCCATCGCGCCCAGCCCGGGAGCCGCGCTGGGGTCGGTTGCCGTCGGATCGCCACCAAGCGGCTCGGCCAGGCCAGTTGGAACGTCACCGGTCGCCTCTTCCGGCGGCGTGAGGTCGATCGGGCGAGAACCAAACTCGTTGGACAGCCGCTCGTGTACCTCTCGCTCGACGCCGATGCGCGAGTCCGGGAATCGCCGGAAGCGTGAGTCCTCCCCCTGGCGCGGCTCGTCGGTTTCCCCGCCGGTCGCATCCTCGGTATCTCGAGCAAGTCCTGGCAGCTCGCTATCGCCGAGCAGCGCCTCGCGCGTCAGCCCGCGCAATGGCGAAGCGACCATGCCCTGCGTCGACCCGGCTTCGTCCCAGGCCATCTGCAGCATCGTCGGGCCAAGGCTGCGGTCGGCCGTAAACGCCGAGATGGAACGGAGCGAGAGCAGCGTGCCCGGCTCGTAGCGGCCTGCTTCCTCGGCCGTCGCCGGGCGGATGTCGGTCGTGCCACCGGTGGGCGTAACCGGTACCTGGGCCGGCAGCGCCGCCGTGAGCCGTTCGCCCGTGCGGCTCGTCAGCAAGCTGCCGCGCAGGTTTCGCGGGGGCTCGTTGCCCACGGTCAGCGCGAACTGATATTGCAGCGCCTCGGTGCCGCGGATGCCCGTGCCGGCCAGGCCGCTGGTGAAGGAGTCCCGCCTGAAGCTGAAGAGGTCGTCCGACCCCACGCGTTGGCGGAAGTCGTACTCGAGGCCATAACCGGTGATGCCCCGGAAGCCGGCGCCGCCCGGCACGTTGCCGGTGACGATGGCGTTGCGAAAGCGGAACTCGGCGCGGTAGTCGCGCGTCCGCTCGTTGATGCCCTGTCCGCCAATCTGGGTGTTGCGATCGAGCGCCCGCCCGTCGCCCAGGGCGTTCTGCCCCATCGCCAGGCCCGCCGCCAGAAGCACCGCCGCCACGCTCGCCGTCGCCCGAATCATCTCCGCCTCCCATCTTGCGGCCTTGCTGCGAGGCACGCGAATGGACGAATTTTGTAAGGATAGTCTCTGCGGCCACCCAACCCTTGTACGACATCGGCCCCGGCGAGGGTTCTGATCGAGTCGGGCTGGCTTCGCCAAAGACCGATAAATGTAGTTTGTTTGCACCAACTTATTTATAGGGTGTGCCAGTCGCCACCGATAGCCGCATCTCCTCGGGGCGTACAATGACCCGGGCGTTGTACGGGCCGATTCCGGCCGGGCGTCCGGGTCGGGTGATTCCGCACCGATCACGGAACGATCGCGCTGCCCACAGTGCCGCAGGAGGCCCCCGATGGCAACATCAGACTCGCAGAACTACCCAAGCCCCGTCCGAAACGCGTCCCGGCATGGCGTCAGCGTCCTCGCGGCCGTCGCCATCGCGGTATCCGCGATCGCGCTGTTCAAGCCAGCCGCCGACGCGTCGTCGGTGGCCCAGGCCACACCCACGCCGACCGCGGTCGTTGATCTCGTTTCGGTGATCACGAGCCTCGACGAGTTCAAGGCCATTGACCAACAAATCCGAGCTGACGGGCAACGCAAGTCCGAAGAGATCGAGCGGCTCGACGAGGAGATCCAGGGCCTGGGCGAAGACATCCAGGGCCTCGATCCCAACTCTGACGCCTTCGATGAGCTCTTCCGCGAGTTGAACATGAAACGCGGCTTCCGCGAGCTGCGTGCCTCGATGCTCATCCGCTGGCAGTCCGAGGACAACGCCCGCGTGCTCACCGAGCTTTACGAGAAGGCGCTGGGCGCGGTCGAGGTCGTCGCCGAGCGTGACGGCTGGCAGCTGGTCATCCACACCGGGCAGCGGGCCGCCGTCCCCAGGAATCCCAACGTGCGGGCCGAGCAGGCCATGGACTTTGTGGAGGATTGGATCCAATCCCGCCGAGTCATCTACTCGAGCGACGCCATCGACATCACCGAGAGCGTGATCCAGCACATGAACAACAGGTACGCCACCGGCGGCTAAGAACCCCCGCCCGACCCACCGCGAATCGGCTGGAACACAGCTCCACGCTCAATCGAGGGCCGCCCGTGCATCCGTCCGCCCACGCCAACGCCATGACCGAGACCAGGCCCGAGACCAGGCCCGAAACTGGAACGCAAGCCCGGCCCAGGGCCACGACCACCGGCACGCTGGCCGAGTTGCTGCAGGCACGACTCGTCGGCCCGGCGGACATCCCGTTGGCGGACATCGCACCGCTCGACAAGGCCACGCCCGGCGCCCTCACCTTCATTCGAGATCAGCGCCATGCGGGCGCTTGGGCCACGTCCAACGCCTCGGCCGCCCTGGTTACCGAGGGCGTGCGCCTCGACGATCCCGACACCTCCGATCGCGCAATCCTGTTCGTCCCGGACGCGGACCGCGCGTTGCTCACGCTGCTCGAGGCCTTCGCCGAGCAGGCCGCCCCGCCGGTCCCAGAGCCAGGGATCGATCCGTCCGCACACGTCGACCCGTCGGCGCACGTCGATGGCGCCGCCATCGGCCCCATGTGCGTCGTCGGCCCAAACGCGCGCGTCGAGGCCGGTGCGGTTCTGGTGTCCAACGTCGCGATCGGGCCTGGTGTCACCGTCGGGGCCGACTCCGTGCTGCACGCGGGCGTGGTCGTCCAGCATGGCTGCACCATCGGCCGCCGATGCACTCTGCATCCCGGCGTCGTTGTCGGCGCCGACGGCTTCGGGTACCTGCCCGGCCCGCAAGGACCGATCAAGATCCCCCACCTCGGCGCGGTCGCCATCGAGGACGATGCGGAGATCGGCGCCAACACGTGCATCGACCGCGGCAAGCTCGCCGACACGCGCATCGGCCGCGGCACGAAGATCGATAACCTCTGCCAGATCGGCCACAACGGCGACATCGGCAACAACGTCATCATCTGCGGTTGCTGCGCCATCGCCGGCAGCGTGACCATCCACGACGGCGTGACCATCGCCGGCAACGTGCGCTTGAGCGACGGGGTCACCGTTGGAGCCGGCGCCACCATCGGGGCGGGCAGCGGAGTCATAAATGACGTGCCCGCGGGCGAGACTTGGCTCGGCGGACCGGCCCAGCCCGCTCGCGAGGCCGCAGCGAACTACGCCCAGCTGCGCACGCTCGCCAAGGACATGCGGCAGATCCGCAAGCGCCTGCGCGACGCATGATCGCACACCCCCGAGCGCGCAAGACCATCGCCAGCACCGCCAGCGTCTCGGGCACGGGCCTGTTCACGAATAAGCCGTGTATGCTGACGTTGAATCCAAGCGAACGCGGCATCACGCTTACGCGCACCGATATCAACGAAGCCGTGCCCGTGCATTGCGCCGTGATCAATACGAACCCCGTTCACAGCGCATTCGAGAGCCTCAAAGGCCGCAGCACAAACCTCATGCATGGGCGAGCCCTGGCCGCCACCGTCGAGCATGCGCTCTCGGCGCTCGCCGGCCTGGGCATCACCGACTGCCACATCGACATCGACGCGCCCGAAGTGCCGATCCTCGATGGTTCGGCCATGCCGTTCACCGACGCGCTGCAAGCCGCGGGCGTGACGGGCATCGATGGCACACTCGAACCGATCACGCCGAGCGAGGCCATCACGATCGAGGCCCCATCGGGACCGGGACGCATCACCATCGAACCGCGTGAAGAGCCCGGCTGGTCGGTCGCCTATGAGCTCGACTACGGCGCGAGCGCACACCTCCAGCCGCAGCGCGCAGACTGGGACGGCTCGGCGAGCATGTACACCGAGCGCGTGGCGCCAGCGCGAACCTACAGCCTCGACCATGAGGCGAGGGCTCTCCAAGCGGCCGGCCTTTTCGCCGACCTCACACCGGCCGACATGCTTGTCATCGGCCGCAAAGGCCCGATCGACAACGCCTACCGCTTCGAGCATGAGCCGGCGGCGCACAAGCTGCTCGACGCCATCGGCGACATCTCGCTGGCCGGCCGGCCGATCCAGGCGAACATCGTGTGCCATCGCTCGGGCCACGAGTTGAACCACCGCGCGGCTCACGCCCTGTCGACGCTTGAGCACGGCGCGGCACGCTCCACGCCGTAAGAATCTCAGACATACCGACCACGCCCGCGCGCCATCTGCCGGCGCTGCGCACGATTCGGCTTGCACACCCCAGCCGTTGTGGTATCGTGCAGCGCCCGGTGCGCTGGAAGCAGCCCACCACAACCCCCACCACCAGCCGCGCCCGGATCCGGGCCCGCAATCGCGGCGGTGACGCTCGCCCGCGGGCCCGCGATGGGGGTTCCCATGAAGACCGTGCAGAATCCGTCCGATCACAACCGGTGCAATGCTCTTATCCGGCGTTCGTTCGTAACGCGTAACACGCTGGCCGGACTATCCTTCCATTGGTGGATGTCGTGCTTCAAGACGACCCTCCGCCGCGTGCTGGGGGCTCTGGGCCTGGCCAGCGTGCTCGCCGTCTGTGTGGTGTCGGTCGGGATGTCAGGGGGCTGCGTTGATCAGGCCGCCATGCGTCACGAGATCGAGTCGGCTCGCCAGGACCTTGGCGGCCTGCGCGGCGTCTTGGCCGCACGAGAGCAGGCCCTCAGCCAGGCCCTGGACGATCCTTCGGCCCCAGCCGATATCGCCGCCGGCTGGCGGGCCCAGCTTGTGGTGGTCCAGGACCAACTCGCCGCCACCGAGCACGCTCTCCACGCCTCTGCCCAATACGACGCCGATCCAGCCGGCGGGCCCATCACCCGAACGGTCGGGGCCGTGGCTCCGTTCGTCCCCGAGCCCTATCGCCTGCCGCTGGTCCTTGGCGCCGGCCTTGCGGCATCGCTCGCGCGTGGTGTGCAGCTCCGCCGGGCCGGAAGGGCCATCGCCCAGGGCGTCCAGCGAGCCCTCGATGCCGACCCGCAACTGGCCAGCCGGTTTGCCCAAAACTCAAGTGCCGTCCGAGCCAGCCAGCCCAAGCTCGCACGGCGAATTGTCGATGAGGCACAGGGCAAGCGGGCCGCGCTCCCGATCTGACGGCACGCCCGCCAACAAGCCCATGGGCACCCACGGAGGCACGCCAGGCATGCGTCGAGGATTCACGCTCATCGAGCTGCTCGCGGTGATCGCGATCATCACGGTGCTCATCGGCATCCTCATCCCCACGCTCGGTGGGGCGCGCGAGAGCGCGCGGCGGACGCAGTGCCTGGCCAACCTCGCCCAGATCGGCATTGGCACACAGCTGTACATGGATGCCGAGTCCAAGGGCGTGCTCCCGGTGGTGCGCCCGTTCCATGAGGGCGAGCCCGGCGGCGGCAGCGACCCGAGCCTGCTCGACGTGCTGAGCCAGTACCTCGACACGCCCGTGCCCACGCGGGACACGCCCGAAGAGGACTTCGTGCTGGGCCGCAACTCGTGCTATCGCTGCCCGAGCGACCTCGGCGGAAGCGGAGACAACGGCCGCCCGCTGTGGGCAAGCGCGGGCACGAGCTACGAGTACTTCCCCGGCCTGCTCATGACCGCGACCGAGATCGTGTTCGCCGCCGAGAGCCCGAGGATAGAACAAGTGGTGACGCGAGCGCTCGAGCTGCAGGCCGAGTCCGGCAAGCCCGCGCCATTGCTGAATTGCAACGACGACTGGCACACGCTGCGATCCGGCGGGCCGTCGCGCAACGCCGTGTACTTTCCCGGGATGCGGGCCGACTGGCTCGAGGAACTTTCCTCCGATGAAGCCGAGGACCTGTTCGGCCTGATCGGCCGCCTCCTTGGTGTGTGATGGGTGTGCAATGACCGACGCACGCGATGACATGATCAAGACTCTGGAGCGGCTCGAAGGCAGGCGCGCCAAGGTGCGCGCGTGGCGTGAGCGGATGGCCGACTTCGAGCGCAACACCGTGCGCGATCCGGAGAACTGGCGACGCTGGGCGCGCAAGGGCTGGCCCTTCGCGACAGGGCTGCTCGTCGTCTCGGCCGTGGCGGCCTACTTCGTGCTGCGGCCGACGCCCGTGCCCGACTACGAGAACGACCGCATCGACACCCTCATGGACTTCACGCTCTTGCAGAGCGAGTTCAACAAGTTGCCGCTCGAGCGCCGGCTCGAGCTCGTGGGCATCCTCGTGCAGCGGCTCGACGGAATGAGCAGCAGCGACTCGCTCATGCTGGCCGCATTCGCCGGCTCGATCCGCGGCGAGGCGCGAGATCAGTTGGAAGAGAACGCCAGCCGCTTGGCTATCGAGCTGTGGGATTCGCTCGCCGCCGACTATCAGGACGTCGGTGAGGCCGGCCGCGAAGAGTACCTCGCCGAGGCATTCGTGCAGTTCGAGACGACGCTGGAAATGATGGGCGGCAACGTTCGCGATCGCTCGCCCGAGGATCGGCTGGAGCGCGCCAGGCGCCAGGCGCAGCGCGACCAGGAAGCGCTCAAGAGCGGTGAGGGCCCGCCCGCCCGCGTGTTCGGTCGCATGTTCGACGTGATGAACAACAACGTCGGTGCGCACGCCAGCCCGATGGAGCGTCGCCGCGGCGAGTTGCTCATGCGCGACATGACGCGCTTCCTGCGCGGGCAGCCCCTCGGCGGTGGGTAAGAGTCTCGCCGTGCGAACGGCATGAGTAGAGTCGGACCAGGAGGTCCTCTCATGGCCGACACGATCCGCGACAGCGCACCCGCCCGCTACGACGACCTTCGGGCCGTCTTCATCAACTGCACGCTGAAGAAGTCTCCGGCCATGAGCCACACGCAGGGGCTCATGGATCGCTCCATCGCGATCATGGAACAAGTCGGCCTCTCGGTCGAGTCGATGCGAGCCACGGACTATGTGCTGCCCCCCGGCGTGCAGCCCGACATGACCGAGCACGGTTACGACCGCGACGACTGGCCGGCGATGCACAAGAAGATCATGGACGCGCAGATCCTGGTGCTCGGCTCGCCGATCTGGCTCGGTGAGAAGAGCTCGGTGTGCACGCTCGTGATCGAGCGCTTGTACGGCAACTCGGGCGAGCTTAATGGCCACGGGCAATCGAGCTACTACGGCCGTGTGGGCGGGTGCATCATCACGGGCAACGAGGACGGCATCAAGCACTGCGCGATGAACATCCTGTATTCGCTCGGGCACCTGGGGTACACCATCCCACCCCAGGCCGACGCGGGCTGGATCGGCGAGGCCGGGCCCGGACCAAGCTATATGGACCCCGAAGCGCACGCGCAAGACAACGATTTCACGAATCGCAATACCACGATCATGACGTGGAACCTGATCCACCTGGCGCGCATGTTCAAGGATTCTGGAGGCGTGCCCGCGTTCGGCAACCAGCGCGACAAGTGGCAGGCAGGGGAGCGCTTCGGCTTCGAGAACCCCGAGTACCGCTAGCGCCTAGTACACCGCTGTCTCGAGAAGGCCCGCGCGTTGCAGCACACCATGGAGCGCATGCTTGGTTTCGTCCGTGGGCTGGGTCATCGGTAGGCGCAGCTGCCCGCTGTCAAGATTCATCATGGCGAGCGCGGCCTTGACGCAGATCGGGTTGGTCTCCAGGAACATCGCGCGGGCGAGCTCGAAGAGTCCCTGGTGCTGGTCGCGCGCGGCCAGCACGTCGCGGTCGAGCATGGCCTGGCACAGCGCGGCAACGCGCTGGGGATCGATGTTGCTGACCACCGACACGCAGCCAACGCCGCCGAGCGCCATGAAGGGAAGGGTCATCGAGTCGTCGCCGCTCAGCAGCGCGATGCCCGGGCAGCGCGCGAGGATCTCGCTGGCCGAGTCGGTCGAGCCGGTGGCTTCCTTCACACTGACGACCCAGGGGCTCTCGTACAGCCGCTCGATGGTGGAGGGCTCCAGAGCCACCCCGGTCCGCGCGGGGATGTTGTAGAGCATGATGGGCAGCTCGACGCTCTCGGCGATGGTCGCGAAGTGGGCGTACAGGCCGTCTTGCGTCGGCTTGTTGTAATAGGGGGTCACGCTCAGGCCGGCGTCGGCGCCCAGGTCGAGCGCGATGCGTTGGAGCTGGACGGCGTGGGCCGTGCTGTTGCTGCCCGTGCCGGCAATGACGACCAGGTCGTGCACCTTGCCGACCTCGACGCAGTGGCGGACCAGCGTGCGGAACTCGGCCTCGTCGAGCGTCGGGCTCTCACCGGTTGTGCCCGCCACAACCAGGCCGGTGATGCCGCCCTCGGCCTGGCGGGCGATCTGGGCGTCGAGGCGGCCGAGATCGATCGACCGGCCGTCGGGCGTGAACGGTGTGATGATCGCGGTGAACGCGCGGGCGAAGCGGTCGTCTCGGAGATGGCTGGTGGGCATGGGGACTCTCCGATCGGGTGTGCGAGGCTGGCGGCGGATTCGGTCTGGTTTGGATCGAGTCTGGGCCTAGCCTCGGTGCCCTGCTGTGAACACTATTCGTTGCCGGCCGCGATCTGGTTTTCGCCGCCTCTTGGGAGCATCGGACGATGGGCCATCCGGGCATGATCGAGATAGCGCGGCGCATCGCTGCGGGGGAGATGTCCGCCCTTGAGGCGACGACCGAAGCGCTGTCGCGAGTGGATGCCGTTCAAGGCGAGATCAACGCTTTCGTCGACGTGTTCCACGAGGCGGCTTCTACCCAGGCGCGCGCGATCGATGCGAAGCGAACCAGTGGTGAAACGCTCGGCCCGCTCGCGGGCGTGCCGGTGGTTGTCAAGGACAACATCTGCATCGGGCAGGATCGTTACCCCGGCCGGACGACGTGCGCGAGCAAGATGCTGGAGGGCTACCGCAGCCCATACAACGCCACGGCTGTTACGAAGCTGCTTGATGCCGGCGCGGTGATCGTCGCCAAGGCCAACCTCGACGAGTTCGCCATGGGTGGCAGCGGCGAGCACTCGTACTTTGGCGCCACGAAGAACCCATGGGACTTGGCGCGCACGCCCGGTGGAAGCAGCAGCGGCAGCGCGGCGGCGGTGGCGGCCGGGTGCGTCACCATGGCGCTCGGAAGCGATACCGGCGGCTCGGTGCGCCAGCCCGCGGCGATGTGCGGCTTGGTGGGACTTAAGCCGACGTACGGGCGTGTCTCGCGGTACGGACTCGTCGCCTTTGCGAGCAGCCTTGATCAGATCGGAACGTTCACGAACTCGGTCGAGGATGCGGCCGCGACGCTGACGGCGATCTCGGGGCACGACCCGCACGACGCGACGAGCGCGCCGCGGGAGGTCGAGAACTTCGTCGCTGCGCTCGAGCAGGAGGTGTCGGGGCAGCACGTTGCGAGAGTGCGGCCGGAGGGTGGTGTACACCCGGCGATCAATGACGCGCTCGAGCGCGCGGCCGGTGTCCTGAGCGGCGCTGGTGTCACGCTGGATGACGGGCAGCTGCCGCACACGCGGTACGGCGTCGCGGCGTACTACCTCATCGCGCCGGCGGAGGCGTCGAGCAATCTGGCGCGATACGACGGTGTGCGTTACGGACGCCGCGCCGAATTGCGTGAGGGTGAGGGGCTCGATGACCTGTACACGCGCTCGCGGTCCGAGGGCTTCGGTACCGAGGTCAAGCGGCGCATCCTTCTGGGTACGCACGCGCTCAGCAGCGGGTATAACGACCAGTATTACGGCAAGGCCCAGCGCACGCGTCGGCTGATCAAGCAGGACTTCGAAGCGCTCTTCGACAGCGGCGCTCGCGCTGTGCTCATGCCGACAACGCCCGAGCCGGCGTTCAAGCTGGGCGAGAAGCTCGATGACCCGATGGCGATGTATCAGGAAGATGCGTTCACGGTCGGTGCAAACCTGGCGGGATTGCCGGCAATCAGCATCCCGACAGGTACGGTCGATGTCGATGGCTCGAATCTGCCCGTGGGCGTGCAGCTGATCGGGCGACCGTTCGATGAATCCGGGCTGCTGGCGCTCGCCCGCGCTCTAGAGCACGGGCTGCGCTTCATAGAACGCAGCCCGCTTGCCAGTCGTGGGGAGTAGGACGTCGGCCTTGCGTGTTAGATCGCGCCGGCGATCGCAGGGGCTTCGAGCTTGCCGGCCATCTCGCGAGTCGTATCGGGCGACGTGGTGACCAGGTAATACAGCAGCTCGTTGTGACGCCAGCCGATGATCTTGCTGGTCGTCTCGCCCTCGGTGCCGATGGCGTACGCCTTACCGGACACGAAACGCTCATCGCTGCAACGCTGGATGTAGAGGCTCACCTCGACGCGCTCGCCGGCCTGGTCGAAGGCTTCGTACATCATGTGGATGGACGGACCCTTGCCCGGCACCTTGCACTTGCCCGCGGCTACGAACGTCGCGCCCGTGGGCAGCAGGTCTTCGGGCTGCACGCGCTCGCCCAGCACATCGCGGAACGCCGAGGGGACGCCCGAGAGGTCCTTCTGGGTGAACTTGCGCATCGTCGTCGGGTGCATGGCGCAGCGATTGTGCTCGTCGGACATGAAGCCTGCGAGCTGGATGCCCGTGGGCATCTCTGCCAGCGCCACGCCCGGGGCGCCCTGCTGCGTCGAGGGGTTCTGTTGGAGGTACGACGACACGCCGACGATGATCACCACGGCGGCAGCAAACGCGGCGACACGCTGCCACATGGGGAAGCGCATCGCCGAGGATGAGTCGGACGTTGGCTGGGGCTGGTCCGCCGGCGTGCCCGCGAGGCCGAGCTGTGGCGCCGGGGCCGTGCCCGCCACCATGCTCGAGATCTTGTTGCGAAGCGCATCTGGGCACTGGCAGTCTGCGGCCATGCAGCGGCCGATCGCTCCACGCAACTTACGCTCGGACTCTTCGAAGCCGGCCAGCGACGGGTTGGCCCGCTTAGCGGACTCATAGCGAGCGGCATCCTCGGCGGACAGCTCGCCATCGGCGGCGCAGCGGGCCAGCCGTTCGAGTTCCGCGTTGGTCAGCGGGCCGTGGTTCGCGTTGTCGTGCGAGTGGTCCTGGCTCATGCGTGCCGCTCCGAAAAGCTGGGGGAGGCATCAGGCCGGGCCCCAATGCCCAGCCAACGAACGTCGTCTTGATCTTCGGCAGGCTCCGACCGGCCGATCCGTGTCCCGCGGAATGCGGGGGGGCAGGGGACCGCCGGGGAGCCTGACGGGGTGCCTAACTCTCGTCTCCCACGGTTTCATCCCCCGCAAGGCGATTGATTCCAAGTCTTTCTGCCTGATCGGGGTCGGCCATCAGGACATCCGCTACGAGTTTTCGGGCCCTGTGGAGCCGGCTCATCACCGTGCCGATGGGCACCTCCAAGATCTCGGCGATCTCGCGGTACTTCAGGCCCTCGACACCCCACAGCAGCAGGATCTCGCGGAACTCGGGCTTGAGCTCCTCGATGGCGTGCTTCAGGGCATCGTCGACCTGGTCCCAGTCGAAGCTGGCCTGGTCCCAGGCGGGCGAGGCCTCGCCGGGCGTCAGTTCGCCGTCGGACTCCTCGAAGAACTCGCCCACGGGCGTCGGGCGGCGGCCCTCCCGCTTGATGTCCGAGTAGAACGCGTTGTGGGCGATGGTGAAGAGCCACGCCCGCATGCCGCCGCCACGTTCCTCGAAGTTCTGCCACGTCTCGCTCTTGAGCGCCCGCAGGTACACCTCCTGCACCAGCTCGTCGGCCCGGTCGGGGCTGCGCGTCAGGTGGTACGACAGGCGGTACACCGAGTCGAGGTGTTCCAGGGCCATCGCTTCGAATGCCTGGCGATCCATGTCAGGGCGTTCCCTTGGGTATCCCAGCGGGCCGAACGAGATCCGAGGGTACACCGCTGATCGGCGGCGGGCCCTCATCACGCGCTCGATACCCTCCACGCGTGCCCGAGTTGCCCGAGGTCGAACACCTGCGCCGCACGCTGGTCCCGCACCTGGTGGGCCGGTCTGTGGTCCGGGCAACGCTGCACCGACGGGACATCGCCGTTGGCCCGGGAGACCCGCCCGGTGGGTTCGCTCGCCAGAGGTCGCGTGTTCGGCCGAGACGGCTCACGAAGGCCCAGATGCTCGAGGGGGCCGTGATCGATCGGATCGACCGCCGGGGCAAGCTGATGGCGATCATCGGGGACGATGGCCGCGCCATCGGCGTGCACCTGGGCATGAGCGGGCAGGTGCTCTGGGCAGCGGCTGGTGGTCGACTATCAACCGACCATGTCCACGCCACGTGGCGGCTCGACGACGGCTCGAGGTTCGTGTTTCGCGACCCGCGACGGTTCGGAGGCGTCTGGATGTTCGCCAGCCGGGACGAATTGCCGCCCTGGCAATCCCTCGGTCCCGATGCTCTGAAGATCACTCCAAGCGAGTTCGCGGCTCGCCTCCGTGGAGCCAAGCGGCCCATCAAAGCCGCCCTGCTCGACCAAGGACTCGTCGCCGGTATCGGCAACATCTACGCCGACGAGGCCCTGCACCGGGCGGGCATCCATCCCCTGACCCAGCCATCGTCTCTGGAGCCGGATCGGCTCGAGCGACTCGGGGCCGCCGTCGTTGAGCTGCTCCAGGACGCGGTCGCGGTCGGCGGCTCGACGCTGCGCGACTATCGAGCGGCCGATGGCGAGCCGGGCGGGTACCAGCACGCCCACCGCGTGTATGGCCGATCGGGCCTGGAGTGCCTCACGTGCGGTCGGGGTTTGAGCACGGCCAGGATCGCTCAGCGGACGACGGTCTGGTGTCCGGGGTGTCAAGAGTGCGTCCAACCGGTGCCTGATGAATAGTCACAATTTATCCCCAGTGATGGAATTGCTTCTCCGGTACTCTGGAGCGTCCGGAGATATCTACTACATCATGAAGAAAGAACAGTGATCGTCATAGTTATGGCTGTTGTCTTGTGGACAGCATCGCCCATGATCGATGTAAGACGATATCTACCAGTTGCTTAGGGCCATGGACAACCGGTCGTCTGGATGTCGGCACCCCGACACTGAGCGGCGCTCGCACTTTGTGCGCGTGGTAAAACTACCCACGCTTTGATTCTGACCACGCAGAGCGCCGTCGTTCGCCAGGTTATCCACAGTGATATCGACAGGCGCTGGCGCTGATCGATCCTCGATATCGCATGAAAAAACGGCCGTGAGGCCGCTTGTGACTGGTTCGTATTGGGTTTGGGCTCAGCTGGTCATCTTGCCCACGAAGAACCCGATGATGGCCAGCACGACAACGACGCCGGCGATCGCCCCGGCGATCACGGCGATGCTCAGGCCCTCGATGAGCTCCATCACCACACCGGCACCCGTCCAGATCGACACGATGAGGGCAAACGCGAAGGCCATGACCAGGAACAGGCCCAGGCACGCGAACATCGCGGCCATCGACGCGCCGGGGTCGAGCGACTCCTCGGCGTACACCACGGCTGCCGGCTGGTTGGCGGCGCCGGCCGAGGCGTCCTCGAACAACGCACCGCCACCCGCGGCGACCTCCTCGCCGATGGTCGAGCCCTCGGAGTCGCCCATGTCGAAGTCGGAAAGCAGGTCGGCGCCCAACGAGGTGTCGTCGGCCTCACGGGTCATGTCCAGCAGGCCCGAGCCGGAGGCGGCCGGGTCGGTGCTGGTCTCCATGCCGAAGCTTGGCGATGCGGTGATTTGGGTCTGTGCGGCCGCGTCGGCTTCTTCGATGTCGTCGGCCTCGAAGATGCTGATACCGGTCTGCTCCTTGGGGTCGCCCGCGGCATCATCGTCGGCAAAGCCGATGGCCGAATCGTCCGCGGCCAGGCCCACGCCCGAGTCGTCGGCAAAGCCGATGGCTGCGTCGTCATCATCGCCGTCGGCCAGCAGATCGACCTGGTCGACCTTGAAGATCAGCTTGTCGCCGTCGACGAACTTGCTGAGCTGGTTGGACTCGACGAGGTCCATGACCTCTTGCTCGCTCTTGCCGAGCTTCTGGCAGGTCTCTTCCAGCGAGTAAAACAGCTTGGCCATGGCGGTTCGCTCCAGCGTTTCTGGCGGGCAACCATCGGGTGGAGCCCGGATTCTGCGATAGTTCCTCACGCAGGCTCGATTCGGAGCCGCGGCGGAGGGCCGATCCGCACGCCACCACGCGGCGGATGCAAGGGCCGTGAGGATAGGCGTCGGGGCGGCTGGGTGTTTCAGGGCTTGCCCGGGCTGTGCCAGAGCGCTCCCATTGCCGCGATGAACCCCACGGCCCAGCTCCTGAGCGTCGACGTCCGAGAACTGATCGCGGCCCGGCGCTATCGCGAGCTTCGCGAGGCGCTGGGGCCGCTGCCGCCGTTCGACGTGGCGGCGGTGCTCGATGTGCTTGAGCCCAACGAGGCGGCGGTGGCGTTCCGCCTGCTGCCCCGAGAGCTGGCCGGCGAGGCGTTCGCGGAGCTGGAGAGCGAGCCCCAGCAGGCCATCATCGAGGCGTTGGGCGATCGGGCCAGCCAGACCATGCTCCAGGCGATGGACCCCGACGACCGGGCGGCCTTGCTCGACGAGATGCCCGACCAGGCGGCCAAGCGGCTGATCGATCGCCTGAAGCCCGAGGACCGTCGCGTCACCCAGCAGATCCTTGGCTACCCCGAGGAGTCGATCGGGCGTTTGATGACGCCCGACTACGTCCGGCTGCGGCCCGAGTGGACCATCCAGCAATCCCTCGAGCACATCCGCCGGTTCGGGCATGATGCCGAGACGGTGCACTGGGTGTACGTGATCGACGCGTCGGGGCGTCTGATCGATGACCTACACATCCGCTCGATCCTGCTCGCCGAACCGAACAACACGGTGCGCGAGATCATGGACGACGCGTACCAGGCGCTCAGCGCGTTCGACGATCAGGAGCAGGCGGCCCGCGCGATGCTCGATTACGACCGCACGGTGTTGCCGGTGGTTGACAGCACAGGAGTGCTGTTGGGCATCGTGACGATCGACGACGTGGCCGACGTTGTTGAAGAAGAGGCGACCGAGGACATCCACCTCATCGGCGGCGTCGAGGCCCTCGACGATCCGTACATCCGCACGGGTCTGGCCGACATGCTGCGCAAGCGCGGGGTGCCCTTGGTCATCTTGTTCGTCGTACAGGTGATCACGATCGCGATCCTGGGGCGGTTCGAGGGCGCGCTCGAGACGCATCTGATCCTGGCGATGCTGGTACCGTTGATGATCTCGTGCGGCGGCAACACCGGCACGCAGGCGGCGAGCCTGCTCATCCGTGCGGTCTCGCTGCTCGAGGTGGCGCCCGGTGACTGGCGGCGGGTGGCGATCAAGGAACTCGTGACCGGCGTGATCCTTGGCATTGTGCTCGGCGTGCTCGGCGTCGGTATCGTGTACCTCGTCGATGTTGTTGGCCTCGCGAGCACGGACGAACCGATGCGCGTTGGCGTGGCCGTTGGTGTCGCGGTGCTGGGCATCGTGACCTGGGCGGCGTTGCTCGGCGGTCTCTTGCCACTCGTGCTGGAGCGCTACAAGCTCGACCCTGCGACGATCTCCAGCCCGCTCGTCGCGACGCTGATGGACATTTCTGGGGTACTGATTTACCTAGGCGTGGCGACGGCGATCCTGTCGGCGTGAACGCAGTCAGGGCGCGTCGAGCGCGATGTTGCGCACACCCAGGCGCGTGAGCACGTCCTGCACGGTGACGACGTGCTGCCACGTCACGCCACCCTCGGCGCTCAGGCGGATGTTGATCGCCTCTGGGTCGATACCGCGGAGTTGCTCGGCCGCGTGGGCTTCGAATCCCGCGAGCGGTACGACACCAGCACCGAGCCCCGATACCGCTGGGCCGGTCTCCGAAGCGAGGACTCGCAATGAGAGCGTGGGGTCGGGCAATGCGTAGGGATCGGCTGCCTCGCGCTCGCTCTGGCTCGCCTCGGCGGGGATGGCCGCGGGCAGGAACCACTCGGGTCCGACGAACACGATCGACGCCATGAAGAAGATGAGGATGACCAGCACGACATCGACCATCGGCGCGAGGTTGGGGCCGTAGATGTGCCGGGGGTCTCGGGAGCGGCGCACAGCTAGCGATCTCCGCCAAAGGGTGCCATGGCCTGTTCGGCTACGACGCGCACCGAGCGCACGCCTGCGCCGCGCAGCTCGGCGAGCACGGGCGATACGCGTTCATACGGCAGCGACGCATCTGCGCGCAGGTGCACTGCCGGCGCGGCGCGCACGGTGCGTCCGAGCTGTGACAGCGGAACGGGCGAGCCGTCCACGTCGAGCTGCAAGGTGTCGCCCTCGAGACGTACATTTACGAACGCGGCTTGGGTGATCTTGGTCTCGTCGCCGGCGGCCGACCTCGGCAGCGTGAGGTCGCTGCGCTGGTCGCTGGCGAGCTGGCCGACGAGCAGGTAAAACACGATCAGGCACATGACCACGTCGATCATGGGCGTGAGGTTCGGGTGGCTGGAGCCCTCGGCTTGTCGGCGTCTGCGTCTCACGATTCCGATGCGTCCTTGACGCCGGCGTGCTGCTCGCCGATTCGGTTCGCGACACGCTCGACGAGCGCGTTTGTGCGGCTGGTCGCCTCGTCGCATAGGCGATCGACGCGCGCGCGGAGGAAGCCGTACGCGAGCAATGCAGGGATCGCCAGGCACAGCCCGAGCAGGGTGTGGAAGAGCGCCTTGCTGATGCCAAGGGAGAGCTGGGCCGGCCCGGCGGCACCACCCTCGGCGCCGATGGTCGTGAACGCGAGGATCATGCCCCAGACGGTGCCAGCCAGGCCAACGAGCGGCGCGAGGTTGCCGATGGTTGACAGCGGCTCGATGCGACGCAGGAGGCGCGCACACTGCGCATCGGCCTCGAGCTGGGCTGACTCGCGGGCGGCTTCGGTGCTCAGGCCGTCCTTGCCGGCGGCATCCTCGGCGTGGAGCATGCTCTTGATCACCAGCGCGGGGAACGAGGAGCGTGAGCGGAGGTAGCTGACCATCTCCGAGCGCGGGCCGCTGGCCGAGAGCGTGCCGAGGCGTTCGAGCTCGCTCTCGGGAAGCACGGTCTCGCGTCGGATCTCGAGCAGGCACTGAACCAACAGCGCGACCGCGGCGATCGAGCCGATGACCAGCACGCCGGTGAACACGTCGATCGACTGGACGAACAGCGACCACGCGCTGGCGGTGGGGGCGTCGGCCTGAGCGAGGGTGGTCAGTGTCGCGAGCATCCGGACAGGGTACGGCGTGGCCGGCCGGCGTTCAGTCGGTCTGATCGCTTGCGGGGTCCTCGGTTGCGTGGGGGATGTCCGAGAGGTCGTCGCGCTCGGGATCGACCGGGCGGGAGATCGTGTGCTTTCCCGCGAACCAGCCGTAGAGGTCGACGAGCTGGGCCTGACGATCAGCGAACGGCCAGGTGGGGCTGTCGGGTGGCACGCGCTTGCCGGTGGTCGGGCAGGTGGTCCAGCCGCGTGGTGGCGTGACCGTGAGGGTTCGGCTGTGCTCGCCGATGTGCTGCAATGCGATGGTCGTGGTCCGCTCGGGCGGCAGTGCGCCCTCGATCTTGCTGGGCCATTCGACGGCGATCACGACGGTGGGATCGTCGATGAGCCGTTCCCAGCCGAGCGAGGCCAGCTCGTCGGGTCCGCTCAGGCGGTACGCGTCGATGTGCACGAGCGTGAGGCGGCCGCCCTCGTACTCGTTCATGAGCGCGAACGTCGGGCTGGAGACGGTGCCTGGATCGATGCCCAGGCCGCGGGCCAAGCCGCGAACGAGCGTGGTCTTGCCGGCACCGAGCTCGCCATCGAGCGCGAGCACGTCGCCCGCCTTCATTGATGCGGCGAACTCCGCCGCCCACGCCTCGGTCTGTGCCGGATCGGTGGTGTTGAGCGTGACGGGGTCAGCCATGCTCGAATCCTTGCTCCGACGCATCGACAGTGGAGCCGTCGAGCATGCGCACGATTGTGGCGGGCTCACCCTCAACCACGCGGCCGATGCGAGTGATGCGTGCGACGCCGATCGACTCGGGGATCGTCGCGCGGCTGGGTGCGGTGAAGAGCAACTCGTAGTCCTCGCCATCGCCGAGCGCGCCGGACAAGCCGCTCGCATCGGTGTGGATCGGGATGGCGTCGGCGTCGAGTTCGAGACGCACGCCTGAGGCTCGCGCGATGCGCGCCGCATCGATGCCCAGGCCGTCGCTGAGATCGATCATGGCGCGGATTGTCGTTAAACGCGCGAGTTCGAGCGCCACGGCAACTCGCGGGGTGGCCTTCGCGTGGCGGTTGTTGGTCATCGATCCACCGAGTTCGCCGGTGGCGTAGACCAAGTCGCCAACGCGGGCGCCGCTACGCAGCACCGGGTTCTCGGCGTATCCGCCGACGGTGACCGTGAGCGAGATCGGTCCGTCGCTTCCCGCCGGCAGGCTCGCGATGTCTCCGCCGACGAGCGGGCAGCCAAACTCGCGTGCATGGTGGGCCATGTGATCGAAGAGATCGTCCGCGTGCGCGTAGCCGACCGGCAGCAGCGCCGTCGCGAGCGCCCACGCCGGTTCGGCCGCCATCGCGGCGATGTCGCTGACGGATCGCATGACGGCCTTGCGTCCAATGAGCTCAAGCGGCAGCGTGTCATCGAAGTGGCGGTCCTGAACCAGATGGTCGGTCGTGAGCACGAGCCTGCGCCCATCGGGCGCGAGCACGGCGCAGTCGTCACCCGGGCCGACGAGCACTCGGTCGAACGACTCGGGTAGGTCGGCCGACCGATCGGCGATGCGTTGGAGCAGTTCGCGCTCGCGCATGGCTACTCAAGGTAGGTGTAGCCGGCCAGGCCGAGCTCGTAGTACCGCATGAGCGCGGCGCCGTCGGCGACCGAGAGCTTCTGCTCGCGTACGGCACGCTCCACGTCCTTGCGCATCGCGCGCCGCAGATCATTGTCGTCGTACTGCAGATAGCCGAGCACTTCCTTGACGGTATCGCCCTCGACGACCTCGTCGATGGCCCATGATCCGGAACTTGACTCGCCGTCGACGACGATGTGTACGGCGTGCGTGTCGCCGAAGAGGTTGTGTAGGTCGCCCAGCACCTCCTGATACGCGCCAACGAGGAAGACGCCCAGCTCGTAGTGCTCGCCCTCGCGGATATCGTGGAGCATGATGGCGTCGTCGAAGTCGTCGCCGTCGGCCGAGGGGAAACGCGTGATCGCGCCGTCGCTGTCGCAGGTCATATCGGCGAGGATGCCGCGGCGTTTGGGTTTTTCGCCCAGGCGTCGCAGCGGGGCGACGGGGAAGAGCTGGTCGATGGCCCACGAGTCGGGCATCGACTGGAAGATGCTGAAGTTACAGAAGAAGGTCTCGCGCACAACGCCGGCGAGCGGGCGGAGGTCTTCCTTGAGCGAGCCGTCCTCGTCGACCGCGTCCGGCCTTTGCAGGAGCTGCCGAGCGATCGACTTGAACAGCCTCTCGACGGTCGCGCGGTCGTCCAGGCTGAGGTGCCCGTACTGGAAGAGGCTGATGGCCTCGTCTCGTGCGGCGAGCGCGTCGTGGCAGAGCTCGCCGAGGCGGCCCTTCTCGAGGCGCTCAAACGTGTCGAGCAGATCGATCAGTGGCCGCGGCGCGTCGTCCATGGCGTCGACGTCGATCCGCAAGGCGTCGCCGTCGACCGGTGCCGGCAGGCCGCTGGACGCGAGCACATCGACCACGAGCATGCTCCCGTGGGCGACCATCGCGCGCCCGCTCTCGCTGAAGATGTGCGGGTGCGGCTGCTCGGCCTCGTCGCACACGGCCTTGATGCGATACACGATGTCGGCGGCGTATTCGCCCAGGTCGTAGTTCACGCTGCTGTCGGTCGCGCTGCGGCTGCCGTCGTAGTCGACACCCAGCCCGCCGCCCACGTTGATGTGCGTGATGCCCGCGCCCATGCGCCGCATCTCGGCGTAGATCCACGCCAGCTCGGTGATGGCGGCCTTGAAGCTGATGATGTCGCACACCTGGCTGCCGATGTGGAAGTGCACCACTTCGAGACACTGGAGCATCTCGGCATCACGCAGCGTGTCGATCACCTCGACGAGCTGCGCGGCGGTGAGGCCGAACTTGGCCGCCTCGCCCGCCGAGCCTTGCCAACGCCCCATGCCCTTGGCGCTGGGCTTCACGCGCACGCCGATGCGCGGGGTGACGCCGTGTTTGCGTGCGATCTCGATGATCAGGTCGAGGTCGCCCGGCCTTTCCACGATCGGGTAGATGCGATCTCGGATGCGGCTGGCGAGCACGACGGTCTCGATGTACTCCTCGTCCTTGAAGCCGTTGCACACGATCGGGATCGAGGGTTCGTCGGCGGTGAGCGCGAGCACCGCGAGCAGCTCGGGCTTGCTGCCGGCCTCGAGCCCGAAGCCCAGCTTCGCGGCCGTGTCTCGGATCTGCTCGCACAGCGCCCGCTGCTGGTTCACCTTGATGGGGTACACCGCCTCGTAGCGGCCCTGGTACTCCTCGTCGGCGAAGGCGGCGTCGAACGCGTCACGCAGCGCCGACATGCGGTGCTCGGTGATGTCGTTGAATCGCAGCAGAACCGGAGCGCACAGGTCACGCTCTCGCAGGCCCTCGACAACCTCGCCCAGGTCGATGCTCGGGCCGTCCGCCCCGCGCGGCCGAACGCGCATCTGGCCGTTGGGGCCGATATCGAAGTACCCGCCGCCCCAGCGGTCGATGCCATAGAGGTCGGCCGAGTCGTGGACGGTCCAGCCGCCGGTGTCGCCCGGCTCGGTCTGCTGTGGAGGGGTGGTCGTTTGCGTCACCGGGAAGGGTATGGAGCGGCACTCAGTGACGCGGGGATCAGGGCTCCAGAACCACGCCGCGGCGGATCGTGCTCGCGTGTAGGCCGTCGTACTCCGAGATCACCTCGATCGCGCCGTCGCGCCCGGTGACGAGCCAGAGCCCTCGGGTGCGTTGCTCGCGCCAGGGGTCTCTTCGGACGCGCTTGGTGCCGGCGGATTGGATGACGATGCGTGCGTCGGCAAGTTGAACAAGGCGGCGTGCCGGCGCGTCGTCGGCACCGTGGTGGGGGAGTTCGAGCACGTCGACGCGGAGGAGTTCTGGGTCGGTCCGGTCGATCATGGCCGCCAGAGCGTCGCCGCCGATGTCGCCGGTGAGCAGCAGGCTGTGGCCGGCTTCGGTATCCCACCGGACCACCAGCGAGGCGTCGTTGGCATCGTCGAACCGCGCGTCGGGCGGCGGCCAGAGCACCGTGAGCTCGCAGCTGCGGATCCGGAATCCGTGGATCGACGAAAGGGGCACGATCTGCACGCCCAGGGATCGCAGGTCGTCGAAGATCTCGCCCATCGCGCCGCCGCGCTCGGCCGCTTCCAGCACCTGCGGCGTCGTGTACATAAACGTGATGCCAAGTTCTCGGGCGGCATGGGGCAGGCCGTTGGCGTGGGCGAGGTTCGCGTGCGTGAGCACGGCGATGGGTGGGAGTGGTTCGTGGAGTGCCTTCGAAGCCGCGGCGGTAATCCGTCCCGCGCCCGGGCCGAGCGCACCGCAGTCCCAGAGCACGAGTTTGTCCTTGGTGCGCAGCAGGTGCGCGGTGCCATCACCCACGGCAAACGTGTTGATCTGCAGGGGTATCGGGGGCTGGACCCAGGCGCGCACAACCTCCACGCCCGTCCACACGCCCACGATCACCACCGCCAGCGCGTGGTTCCAGGGCAGGCGGCGGCCGGCCCGCACGACAGCGACCAGCGTGAGCGTCGCGGCGATCGCCAGCGCCGCGCTCATCGGCGGGACCTCGATGCTCGAATACGGCAAGTCATCAAACCATCGAACCACACCCAGGTTCAAGTTCGCGATCCACTGCAGCATTGCCGAGAGCGGCTCTGCGAGCGGCGGTACGAGCGTGCCGATGAGTAGCGACGCGTACGCCGCGATCAGCAGCAGGCCGACCAGCGGCGTCATGACGAGCGTCGCGGGGATGGTCAGTGGCGCGAGCAGGCCGGTGCGCCACGCGATCCACGGCAGGCTGACCAGCCAGCACATGGCCGTCGCGCTGAAGAGCTGGGCGACGGAGCCGGCGGCGTATCGAACGCCAAGCGTCCACGTTGGCGGGGGCTTCTCGAGCACGCCCCTGATCGGTTCGCGCGAGCCGAAGATCGTGGCGTGGGCGTTCGGCGCGAGCGCGAGCAGCGCGGCAACAAGCCCGAAGCTGAGCTGGTAGCCGAGGTCGAAGATCTGGTAGGGGTCCCACAGTGCGATGCCCAGGGCCGTCCACGCGAGGACCGCGAGCGGGTCATGCCGCCGGCCCAGCGCGCGAGCGGCCAAGAGCGCCAGCACCATGACGCCAGCGCGCACGATGGGCGTGCGTGCCGGCACGATGACCAGCAGCAACCCCACGGCGATCGCAACGCCGATGGCCTCGACGCGCCAGCCCGGGCCGATGGCCCGCAGCACCCACGCCGCGGCGGCCGCGAGGATGGCGAGGTGCAGCCCGGAGATCGCCAGCAGGTGTGCGAGGCCGACGCGGCGGAACGGCTCGTAGGCCTCGTCGTACCCGGGGTCGCGCTGGCCGAGCACGAGCGCGGCGAGCAGCGAGCGGGCCGGGTCGGTCTGGGCCTGCGGATCGTCAAGCCCGAGCACGACTCGTGCGCCGGATTGCACGCGATGCTGCACGCGTCGTAATGGCGCGAGCATGCTATCTACTGACCGCTTTGTGAGCGTTGCCTCGGAGACCAGCGCCCAGCCATCGGTGTCGACGTTGCATACCGGTGCGCGTGGCGGTCTCGGCGGGCCGGGGTTCATCGGTTCGCGCGGCGGTCGCATCCAGCCGGTGATGCGCACGACCGAGCCGGGCGTGATGCCGGGCGCGTCATCGATCGACTCGCTCACGCTGATGCGGACGCGGCCGCGTGTGGGCACGAGTCCGTCGCCGAGGTCGATGGCCAGGGCCTTCCCGAGCATCGTGGCTCGATCGCCCTGGAACACGCCGCGCTCGTATCGCGCGAGCCCGACGTCAGGATCGACCGGCGCGTGCGTGATGACGGCTTCGAGCGAGACCAGCCCGCGCTGCGCACCCGCGTCATCGATCGGCAATGCGCCAAGCCGATGGACCAGGTGGTCGGCAGGGGGCGCGAGTGCCGAGCCCATGCGACCCGCGCCGATGCACGCGATCGCGAGCACCAGCACCGCTCGGCCACTCGTTCCGGGGATGACGAGCGACGCGCCCGCCAATGCGATGGCAAGCGAGTACACGAGCGTGGGATGATCGAGCTCAATCGCGTGCGCGAGCAAGACTCCCGCCACGCCTCCGCCGAAGGCCAGGAACGCCCGATGGCGCGCCCGGCCGGTACGCGGCTCGCCCGGCGAGTGCGGCTGGATGGCAGGCTCGTCCCCCACGAAACAAAGCCTGACGCGATTCTCGCGTCAGGTCAAGGCAAAACACGGATTGTCGGTCAGAAGTTGGGGCCTTGGCTCAGTTGCCGACGGTCTCGATCAGGTCGTCGAACCGGTCGAGGAGGTCGATGGACTCGACCTGGCCGCTGCCGTCCTGGATTCGCTCATCGCTCGAGCCGGTGGGCGGGTCGACGAAGAAGCTCTGCCAGAAGCGGAGATCGCCGCCGCCGCCGATATCCTTGGAGCTCATGTACATGGCGTCGATGCCCGCCGAGTGGAGGATGAGGTCGCCACGCGCCGCCGAAGGGGCCTGGAGCGCGTCGGCGTTGTCGCCAGGATTGGGTACGGAAGGCGAGCCGAGCAGCACGGCCAGGTGGTTGAGGAGCTCGGGATCTTCATTCACGCCTTCGCCGATCAGGCTGAACTCTCGGGAGGCGGCTGACGTCGAGAACGTCGGATCCTTGCCCCGCTTGCCTAGGTCTGTGGTCTTCAGGAAGCCCGCGTTCGACGCCCAGTAGAAGCGCGCTGGTACATCGCCACCGCTCTCGTCTTGGACGAAGTCCGCGAGTTCTTCGATCGGCTGGATCGCGGTGCGGTCTCGCTGCCAAGCCAGAATGGGCGTGTTGAACGAGTCGAGCACCGACGGAAGCCGACGTGCTTCTTCATCGCCATCAGTTTCTTGGAGTCCAACGTCCGGATCGTTCTGTGCCACGAAGCTGGTATCCCGCGGCGTGTAGTACCCTCCGCCGGCCTCGGTCGTGCCGATGAATGTCAGGTCGACGAACACGGTGTTGTCGTCGTCGGGGCCGACCTCGATGACGTTGCCTTCGGCCGGGCCCTCGACGATGCCGCCGGCGAGGTCAAGCATGATGTTCTGCATGCCGCTGAAGCCGCGGCCCTCGTTGTCGCTGCTGCCCATCTGCCGCGGCGTGAAGTAGCCGGGCAGGCGCTGGTTGTCGGAGAAGTACTGGCTCGAGGCCTGGCCAATCTCGGTCAGCTGGGCCTGTGAACCCGCGGCTCGGGCCGTGTTGCGGGCCCCGCTGAGCGTGGGCACGAGGATCGCGATCACGATGGCGATCACCGCGATGGTGACCAGGAGTTCGATGAGCGAGAAGCCCCGTCGCGTGCGTGTTGGTTGGTGCATGGTCATCGTCCGTTGTCTCCCCGGCAAGCGGCCGCCCATCCCACCGGGCAGCGATGTGCCTGTTAAGCGACGCCCATGCCTCGGGCGCCAGAGTGTCCCATGCCGGGGGCGGCGTGTGTGCGTTCCCCGGCGGATGTCCGATCGGCATCCTCTCCCACAGCCCGTTCGCAGCGGCGGTGGCTTGAGTTGCCGCGATCCCAGGGGAGGGTGCGTGCCCGAAAGTGTACCGTCGCCACCGCGATCGGTTGACTTCGGCACTCGCGTCCAACCAGATCCCAAAAAAAGGCGGCCGCACACGTGTGTGCGACCGCCCGGAGGGAGAAAGAGAGAGATCTCTTTGTTAATTTCTGGAAAAGACGAATCGATTCGTTGCACGTTAATCGGCGAAGTCCAGTTCGCCGCGTGAAACAACTGCACAAACCGGGAATTTCATCCGTTTCCTAGGGATACTGCGTACGAACGAGTACGCAAAAAAGGGGCTCTCAAGCCCCTTTTGCAGAATCGCACCCTCTCGTTCGACCGGGTTCGGGCTTAGCCGAGCAGGCCGGCGGCGGCGGTGATTTCTTCATCGACCCGCTCGCGGATGCTCTGGAGGCCGGTCTCGGTGAGACCCAGGACCTCGAGCACGGCCGGGTCGATGTCCAGGCTCGGCAGATCGAGGCGGAACTGGCCGTCGATCGAGCCGACCAGGCGATCGGCGACGTAGACCATGGCCGGCAGGCGGCGGCCGTCGGCGGGGGCTTCCATGGGGTTGTGGTGATAGCCGGTGACCAGCGAGAAGTTGTTCGGGAACTTCCACTTCTCGCACAGGCCCTTTCCGAAGTCCTGGTGGTCGGCGCCGAAGAACTTGGCCTCGACCTCGCGCATGTCGTTGCCGGGCACGCCCTCGCCGTCTACGCCGAGCGTCTGCACGACCTCGATGAGCTTGTTGCGGTCGAACTGCATCTCGACCATGAGGCCGATGTTGTGCATGAGCCCGCCGAGGAACGCCTCGTCAGAGAATCCGACCTTCGCGGTGTCGGCGACCATCTTGGTGATGGCGCCGCAGGCGACGGCGTGCTCCCACACGGCGCGGGCGCTGAAGCCGTGGCTCAGGTCGCCTCCGCGGAAGAGCTTGGCCAGGCTGGCGGCGATGGCGATGTTCTTCACGGCGTTGAGGCCGAGCATCACGATCGCGCGATTGATGGAGCCGATCTGGCCGGGCAAGCCGTAGAACGACGAGTTGACGACCTTCAGGATTCGGCTGGAGAGTGCCGGATCGTTCGCGATGACGTTGTGGAGGTCTTGGGCCGTCGAGGACGGGTCTTCGACCAACTCAACGATCTTGAGGGTCACCTCTGGGAGCGTGGCGATGTGGCTGATCTCGCGGATTGCGGTCTGGACAGCCTGCTCACGATCCTGCGTGCCGATGCTCATGGCCAAGTCTCCTGCCGGCGGTTCCGTCTGCCGGATAACAGGAGCATCGACGCAATCGAGAAGCGACTTTGGCCGACTCGGGCCCGAGCCACCCAGTTTTTTGGACGTGGAGATTCTGCCGAAAATCCCGTGCTAATACGCATTGAGCTTGGCCAGAACCCCCCTGGTATTGGGGTCCACGGACGCCAGCAGGGCGGCGACACGTTCGCCGGTATGCCCATCTCCATAAGGATGGTCGTTGCCGTCGGGCCGCGGTGCCGCGAGTGTATCGAGGATGGTGCGTTCGATGGCCTGGGCCGATTGGTCGTCGGCGTGACGCACCGCGGGCGGGCGCTCGCGCCCGTTTTGCCTCGGTCCGATATCGACCACGCGGCAGCCGAGCGCGGGCGCTTCGATCAATCCCGCCGACGAGTTGCCGACGAGCACGCCGTCAGTCATCGCGATGCGTTTGAGTAGTGAAACGAACCACGCGCGCGGGCGGTGGGGCTCGATGTTCTGGCCGCGCTCCTTGAGCATGCGAAGCACGCCCGCGCGGCCGGGGTCGTGATTGGGGGCGAGCACGATTGGCTCGATCTTGAGCACGGCGAGCGCATCGAGCAGGTTGGCCGTCACGTGCTCCTCGGCCTCGTGCGGCCGGCCCGTTGGGTGCAGCAGCACGACGGCGCGTGGGCTGCCGAGCTCGGAAAATTCTGCCTCGGGCATGGCCTCGAAGGTCGCAAGGTCGTCGATCGCGGGCGAGCCCACGACGTGGACGTGCTCGGGCTTCTCGCCCATGCGTACGAGCCTGTCGGCCGAGGCCTGCGTTGCGGGCAGGTGCAGGTGCGCGAGCTTGCTGATGGCGTGGCGCATCGATTCGTCGGCCACGCCCTCGGCCCGGTCGCCGCCATGCAGGTGCGCGAGCGCCCAGCCGCCAACGTTGGCGGCCGCGGCGGCAGCGAATGCCTCGATTCGATCACCAAGCACGACGACCCAGTCGGGCTCGAGCGAGCCGAAGCTGCGCGTGAGCCTGGAGATTCCGGTTCCCAGGGCCTCGGCGTCGTCGGGCCGCGTGGTGCGACCGGGCTTCTGCATGGGGATGCTGTCGGCGATGGGAAACTGGGCCTTGACGTCGCGGAAGCTGACGGCCGGCGGGATGAGGTGGGCCCCGGCGGCGATGGCCAGCAGGTCCAGGTCGTGATGGGCGTCGACCGCGGCCATGACCGGGCGCAGCAGGCCAAAGTCGGCCCGAGACCCGGTGACCACGGCCACCCGGCGCCGCCGCGCGGGTTTGGCGTGCGTCCGCGCGGGTTCGGGGTCGCCGGCCCAGCCAGGGCCGATCACGGCAGGCGTCCTTGGGTTGTCGGCTTGTGGCGTGCGCGGGGGTGGAAGGCCAGCATGGGCCCATGATAGAAGCAGGAATCGGCACCCACGGTGCTACTATGCACGTCCTGTGAAATGGGCTTCTTTGAGCCCCTTTGCCGCCCCAGCTACGGGGAATGGAGAGGTCTTCGATGCGAGTGGTTTGCGATCGTGGTGCGTTGCTTGAGGCGGTCAACGTGGTCTCGTCGGTGGCGGCGAGCCGGACGCCCAAGCCGCAGCTGACATGCGTCAAGCTCAGCGCCGGTCGCGATGGCGACGCCGGCGAGCTGACGCTGGCGGCCACCGACGGCGAGATCGCCCTGCGCCTGCGCACGGCGCGCGTCGACGTGCAGGAGCCCGGCGAGGCGCTCGTGCCCGCCGACAAGCTCAAGCAGATCGTCGCCGCCGAGGACAACGAGCCCACGCTGACCATCGAGAGCGAAGACCGCACGCTGCACGTCAAGGGCGTCGACGCGGCGTACACGCTGCTCGGCTACGAGCCCGGCGACCTACCGCGCGTCGCCGATCGCAGCGATTTCGGTGCCGAGGGCCTGAAGACCCGCTTCGATTTCCCCAGCGACATGCTGGGCGACATGATTGGCATGACACTGTTCGCCACGGCCCGCGAGACCACGAGGTACGCCATCAACGGCGTGCTCGTCCGCCGCCGCGGCAAGACGCTGGAGATGGTCGCCACCGACGGCCGACGCCTGGCGATGGCCCGCGGCACCGTGCCCGGCGCCAACAAGGACGACGACGACGTCTCGTGCATCGTGCCGACCAAGGCGCTGTCGCTGCTGCAGCGCCTGGTCGACAGCGAGGACGAGTCGGTGACGGTCGCCGTCAGCGATCAGAAGGCGCTGTTCGCGCTCGGTGGTAGCGAGGAGGGCATGCCCCGCGCAGTGCTGTCGACGTCGCTGGTCGACGGCCAGTTCCCGCCGTACGAAGAGGCCATCCCCAGCGACCAGACCGTCAAGGCGACCTTCGACAAGGACCTGCTGCACAGCGCCGTCCGCCGCGCCGCCCTGCTCACCAACGAGGAGAGCAAGGGCGTCCGCCTGGCGTTCCGCGGCGAGCACAAGCAGCTCGAGCTCTCCAGCCACGCCCCGGAGATGGGCGAGGCCCGCGTGAACGTGGAGCTCAAGGGCTACAACGGTGCCGACGTGGACATCGGCTTCAACCCCGGCTTCATCACCGACGCGCTGCGCGTCATGCACGACCCCGAGGTGACCATGGAGCTCCGCGACGGCCGCCACGCGGGCGTGATCCGAGCCTCGGGCAACGGCTTCGTCTACGTCGTAATGCCGGTCACGATCTGAGTCTGGCTGACTCTGCTCCAGCCCCGTCGTCAAAAAGTTGTTTTGAATCCAACCTTGACATTTAAAGCAAATCATGTTTTGCTTTAAATTATGGCTTCAGATCCAAAGCCGCCTTCAAAACCACCCTGGGACCTGCAATCCAGGTTTTCGGACGTAAGTCCTGGTGCGCTCGAGCCCATCACGCTGCGCAAGCGTGCTCTTGGTGCGTCAGGGGTGGGTGGTTGGGAGGACGTCCAGACGTGGGCATTCGTACCAGATGAATTGCCGCCGGCGATCGATTGGAAGTCGATCAAGGGTGAGCTGTTCGATGAGTTCGCCGGAGCCCACGCGGCTCTGGGCCGAGTGAACGGCTTGGTGCACGCCGTGCCCAATCCGGAGATCCTCCGCCAAGCGCTCTGGTTGCGCGAGGCCCGGCTGAGCTCAAAGATCGAGGGCATCGAGACCACGGCGCTCGACATGGTGCTCGCGGGTGAGGCGGACGCGAAGGCCAACCCGGGCAAGGAAGCGCTCAACGCCGTGCGCGCGGTGCGGGTCGGTATCGAGAGTGGTCGGCCTTATGGCGATGACCTCGTTCGTGGCATGCACACCCAGTTACTCGATGGCGTGCGCGGCGAAGAACTGCAGCCGGGCGAGTATCGCGACGTGCCGGTCTATATTGGCGCGCCCGGGCGCCCGGATCGTGCACGATTCGTGCCGCCTCCGGGTGGCACGCCGGTTTCGGACGGCATGCGCGCGCTCGAGCGGTTCGTGAACGGATCGTGGCCCGACGTGCCGCTCTTGGCGCAGGTCGCGCTGGCGCACTACCAGTTCGAGGCGATCCACCCGTTCCGCGATGGCAACGGGCGCATCGGCCGCGCGCTCATCTTGCACCAGATGTGCGCGTTGGGATTGCTCGACATGCCGATCGTCTCGCCCAGCGGCTACTTCCAGCGCAACCGCCGCGAGTACGCCGATGGGCTGCTCGCTGTGAGTGAGCGCGGCGAGTGGGCCTCGTGGATACGGCTATTCGTTGTCGCGATTGCGGAAGAGGCTGTTTCGACACGGATCCTCGCGGAACGCATCGTGGTGGCGCACACGAGCTACAGCGCCGAGTTGCGCGATCGACCCGCTGCGGGCCGTTTGCTCAAGCTGCTCGACCACGTCTTCGGCTGGCCGATCGTCACAGCCGCCAGCGCCGCTCGAGTCTTGGAAGTTACCGACCCAACGGCGCGCAAGGACATCGAGCTCTTCGAAGAGATCGGCATCCTCTCTCGAACAGACGACCGCTCGTATGGCAAGACGTGGTACGCGCCGGCCGTGCTCGACGTGGCCGAGGCGGAGTATGCCGAGTTTCCGGAGTGACTCACGGCGCGTTGTGGTGGTCTTCCCACCTGATCTTCAGCCCGTGCTCGATCTCCAGCAGGTCCAGCACCTTGCCCGACACGAAGTCGATCATCTCGCCGATGCTTGTGGGCAGCAGGTAGAGCCCGGGGTTGGTCGGGCAGATGCAGGCGCCGGCGAGCGCGAGCGTGCGCATGTTCTCGATGTCGATGAGGTTCAGCGGGCTCTCGCGGTGGCAGATGATCAGCGGGCGACGCTCCTTGAGCGTGACCATCGCGGCTCGCGTGAGCAGGTTGCTGCCGGCGCTCGTGGCGATGGCGCCCAGGCTGGTGCTCGAGCAGGGCAGCACGGCCATGCCGTCGTGGCGGAAGCTGCCGCTGGCGATGACGGCACCCACGTCCTTGTTGGGATGGCAGATCAGCCGGTCGCGCATGGCTTGGGCGTGATCGTGCTCGGACAGGTGAGGCAGAAGGTCGTCAAACTCGACCTTCTTGATGCCCGACTCGTCGCCGAGCAGGCGGCGGCCGTACTCGCTGACCACGAGATGGACGGTCGCGCCCGCCAGGAGCATCTGTTCGAGGGCGCGGAGGGCGTACCACGCGCCCGAGGCTCCCGAAACACCCAGCACGAACATTCGGCCGGCCGCGGCATCGCTGGCATGGACATCAGGGCTGGCGTGAGGGAAGGTGGTCAAAGCGGCAGGCTCCGGGCGGGTCGGGCCGAATAGAATGTCGGCCAGAGTTTGAGTCCCCATGAGGGGCTCCCAGGATGGATTCATAGCCCCAGCCGATGGAGGGCAACGTGGCAGGACGATCACGAGTCGGGCAAGCGAGGACGCGACGCGGGTTGGTGGTGGCGGGGGCAATGGCGTGCCTTGCCCTCTGGCTTCCCACAACGAGCGGCTGCGCCGGGTTCGAGACCTGGCCGCCGATCGAGCCGGGCGACCGCATCCCCAATCGCGACGAGGCCGCCATCGGCCAGACCATGACCGCCGCGCTGGCCCGCGTGATCCAGGACTATCCGCCCCGAGGCGACTCCGACCAGATGGTCGCGATCAACCTTCCCGCACCGCTTGTGACCGAGGCGGTCTACCGGCGCGTGGCCCGTGAGATCGAGGCCGAACTCGGCGGCACGCGGATGGTCAGCCCGCTGAGCGAGGCCGGCATCAACCTCCCGGTCTATCACGTCGCCGGCGTGCGAATCCGCACGGGCAAGGCCGAGATCGATGTTCTAAGGCCGGTTTTTGGGGTTGATGAGCTCGACCGGGCCGAGCTGACCAACGACGAGGCATACGAGGGCTACACCGTCCGGCTGAGCGGCGGCTTGCGGCCGTGGCACGTGACCTGGGTCGAGCGATTCACGCCGGGCATCATCTCGGCCCCGGCGATCAACCCGATCGACCAAGCCGCACCGGCACAGGCAGCCGATGAGCCCGCGAGTGAACCTGCTGCCGAGCAGACGGTCGAGCAAGCGGCCGAGCCGGGCCAGGGCTAAGGCCGTGGCGGCGGGCGCGTCCGGCGGCGCGAGCGAGCCGACGACCGGCATCGTGGGGGCTCACGCGTTATCGGGCGTTATGCCCGGCAAGGACCTGATCAACCTTGCAGACCTCGAGCCGGTGGTCCTTCGGCGGCTGCTCGCTCGGTCCCGCCAGCACGCCTGGGCCCTTGATGATGACCCCTTCGACGTTCGCCAGACGCTCAAGGGCCAGGTCGCCGGCCTGCTGTTCTTTGAGGACTCGACGCGCACGCGTTTGAGCTTCGCCGTTGCCGTGCAACGGCTGGGCGGACGCTTCATCGAACTCACCGACAAGGGCAGCTCGCTCAGCAAGGGCGAGACGCTGGCCGACACGGCGCGCACGGTCGAGGCGATGGGCGTCACCCGGCTGGTCGTGCGCGCGAAGCGCACGGACGACGTGCTCGAGGTGGCGCAGGCCGTTCGGATCCCGGTGCTGAACGCCGGCGCGGGTGACGGTGAGCACCCGACGCAGGGGTTGCTCGACACCTTGGCGTTGGCCGAGGCGCACAAGAGGCTCGATGACCTGGATCTGTCGGGGCTGACGGTGCTGATCGTTGGCGATGTCGCACGGTCACGCGTGGCGCGATCGAGCGGGCCGAGCATGGCGGCGATGGGGGCGCGCGTGCTCGTTGCCGGTTCCGGTGTTGACGGCTCCGTTGCGGCGTCGGCGGGTGGTTCGCTGGGCGAGAACTTCGAGGCGGCGCTGCGTGAGGCCGACGCGGTCATGGCGCGGCGCAGTCAGCACGAGTGCGGTGGGAGCGATCTCGATGCGGCGGGCGCCGATGCGGAATACCGCGAGCGGTTCGGGCTCACGGCTCAGCGCGCGGATGCGCTCAAGCCGGGCGCGGTGATCATGCACCCTGGTCCGGCGAATCCGGGCGTTGAGATCGATGCCGAGGTGATGGGTCGGGCCAACTCGATCATCACACGTCAGGTGACGCTGGGCGTGGCCGTGCGCATGGCGTGCCTGGAGGCGCGCGGCGCGGTCATGGGTCGGTTGTGATCGCCACCCACATGTCGTTGTGGTAGGTCTTGATCTCGGCCAGGTGCGGCGTGAGTTCGGCCATCTGGGCGCTGTAGTCGTTCCAGCGGAACATGAGCCACGTGAGCACGACCATGCACACGATGGCGCCGATCTCGCCGGCCACGCTGCGGCGGGCGCGCCACAGCAGCCACGAGCCGAGCAGGAGCGTCATGCACTTGAACATTGCCAGGCTCGCGGGCGTGCCCCATTGCAGGATGAACCGTGCGAGCGGGTTGCTCTCGTACATGCCCGCGCCGGTCATGTGGTCGAGGGTCATGGCCAGGTCGGCAAGGCTCAGCAAGACGATGGCCGTTAAGAAGAGGTTCACGCGTCGGGCCCGGAATTCGGCGTTCGTCCACTGCTGACGCAGCGGCATGCGAACCCACGTGGGCTTCCACGCCCACGGGGCCTTCAGGGACGATTCGGGATCCCCTGGACGGGCAAGGGCGTCCGAAATACGGACCTCTGGCGTCGCCGTCGCTGCTGCGGTTTGTGACATCAACCGATCCCCCAGTCCTGCATCCGCAGCGGACATCGGGCAGCAGGGAAAGCCGGTGCAGGGGATGCGGGCTGTCGCGCATCGAATTCGGTGGGATCGGAGGGGTTAGACTGGCCGGCGCGAACGGCCGTGCCGATCAGGCGAGGGATTCGGTGCGTATCGATCCGCTGGAGGGTCCAATACGGTGAGCAGCCGGGCCATGAACAACGCAGCGAACCGCAGCGGCATCGCCCCTCTGATGATGGCGGCGGGCATGGCACTCGCGATCACCGCGAGCGGAGCGCTGGCTCAGGTGCCGAGAGGCACCGTGTTCGTTGACGATTCGACGGCGGCGCAGAGCACGCTGCGGGCCCTTCCGTCGCTCATCCGCGCGGGCAACGAGGCCGAAGCGGTGCGCGTGCTCCAGGCCTCGCTCGAGAGCGGCGCCGAGCGTCTCGTGCCGGTCGAAGGTGATCCGGACCTGTTCGTCTCGGTGCGTGATGCCGTCCACGAGCGATTGCTGGCCGAGCCGGAGCTGCTGGAGCGCTATCGGCTGGAGCACTCCACGCGCGCCGAGCGGTTGATCGCCGAGGCGCGGTTCGCCGAGGTCGAGCGCAGCTACCTGCTCACGCCATCGGGATATGAGGCCGCGTTGCTCGTCGCGCGCGAGCGGTTCGGGCTCGCGCGGTTCCATTCGTCTGCGCGCGTGCTGGCGCAGCTCGACCGGCATCCAGATCGCGCGACCGACGGAGGAAGGGGTGCCGAGCTGTTGTCGCTCGTCGCTGCGCAGCTGGACGTAGCCGAGTTGCGGGAGTGGGCGGCGGAGTGGCGCGTCGACGCAGGGCTGCCCGAAGCCGACTGGGATGCGCTGCGCATCGAGCCGCCCGAGGCGGTCCTGCGCGAGGACGCGAGCCCGGTGATCGGCGGCCAGACGCCGCCGCTGCTGCCGGACGAGGTGCCGTGGGCGCAGCCGTTCGATGAGGACCTTGCGCCTGGTCCGGGTGAAGAACTGCCGGAGCCGCCACCGATCGAGACGCGCGGCGGTGCGTTCTGGATCCTGCCCAAGGTCGCCGGCGACACCATCCTGATCAATGATGGCGGCACGCTCTCGGCGTGGGACCGCTTCTCGTTGCGACTGCGTTGGCGCGCCTCGCTCATCCGCGATCAGGAGACGATCGAGGACTTGGCCGAGTTTCGCAAGCAGGCGCAGACGTGGCGCTCGATCGAGTCGCCGAGCTCGGTCGCGGTCGATGCCCGCGCGGCGTACGCGTCCATGGGCTTGCACCTGGCCAACACGCCCGATCTTGAGTCTGGCATCCTCGCGGTCGACCTTGAGTCGGGCGCGACGTTGTGGAACGCCCAGACGCGTTCGATCGACCCGCGGTACCCGTTCGCCGACGTGCAGGGCGAGCTTGTGGCGGGCGAGGGCCGCGTTGTGCTGGGCATGCGAGAGGACAACCGCGCGGGCCGGCAGATGGCCACCGCGCTGGTCGGCCTCGACGCGCTCACCGGTGAGCCGGCATGGGTGCGCACGCTGGGCAGCACGGGCACGGGCTGGTCCCGCTCGACCCGATCGGTGGGTGCCGGTGGTGTGATCGCCGATGGGGTGATCTACTGGTTCGAGCCGCTGGGCGTGGTGGCGGCGCTCGATGCGCACGATGGGCGGCCGATCTGGCTGCGCCGCTTCGAGCCCGAGGTCCGCGGCGGGCGAGGCGACGTGAGCGGCGCCTGGAATGGCAGGGCCCCGATCGTGACCGATGGCAACGTCATTGCGCTCGTGAACCGATCGGTGTACCGCTTCGATCGCCAATCGGGCGCGTTGCTCGGCACAGCGCCGACATCCCAAGTCGGAGCGGTGGACTACCTCGTCCACGCAGGCGATCGCATCGCGGCTGTCGGGCAGTCGACCGTGCGGTTCTTCGAGCCCGAGGCGATCAACTTTGATCGGTCCGCGGGCGCTTTCCCAACGGCCCCGGGCTTCAGCGCGCCCGTCACGGGCCGTGCGCTCGCCGTAGACGACCTGTTGCTCGTGCCATCGAGCGACGTCGCCGTGCTGCTCGATCCCGCAACGGGGTTGGTCGAGGGTCCGGTTCGCGCGTTACCGCGCCCAGGCAGTGTGGTGTCGCTCTCGGATCAGATCATCGTCGCGGATAGCGCGGTGCTGCAGAGCGTGATGAGCGCCGACGTCGCGGTGATGGCGTTGACCGAGCGGTTGCAGGACGACCCAAACGATTTCGCGTCGTTGGTCAGCCTGGTCTTGTTGGCCGAGCGCAGGCAAATTCTCGATGCCGTGCCGGGGGCGGCCGAGCGCGCGCTCGAGGCGCTCGCGGAGTCGCGGCAGGCCGGTGAGGACGCGTTGCGCATCGCGCGGGCCGAATCACGGCGATTGTTCGAGGCGTTGCTCTCGATGGTGCATCAGATGGTGGAGCTCGATGCCGACAACCGGGATGACGCGCTCGCCGACGAGCTCTCACGCCTGACGCTGCGGGCGGCACCATCGACCGCCGGGCGTGCGCGCGCGTTGCTGACCATCGGCCAACTCAGCGATCGGCAGGGCCGGGGCGCGCAGGCGGCCGAGGCGTACCTCGATGTGCTCGCCGACGAGGGCTTGCGCCTTGCCCCGGTAGCCGAAGAAGGTCCTATTGCCGGCGTGCTTGCCACACAGCGACTGAAGAAGCTGCTGCCGCTGCACGGCTACGAGATCATCGAGCCGCACGAGGCGGGGGTGTCGGCGCAGCTGGCCGAGGCTGCGCCCGGATCCGAGGGCGATGCATCGCGGCTGGAGGCTGCGGCGCGTGTGCCCGCGTCGATCTCGGCGATGCGCGCCTACGAGCGTGTGGCCGAGATCGCTGAGCAGGAGGGCAACACGCGCCGGGCGTCTCGGGCGTGGCGGCGCGCGCTCGATGTCGCGCGGCTCGTGCGCACGAGTGGCGGCCCGGTGGCTGGTACCGACGTGGCGCGCTTGGGGGCCAACCTCGCGCGCGTGCTGACGGACAGCGACCACCTCGCCGCGGCGGGTCGGATCGTCCGCCAGCTGCGACCCGTGTCGCCGATCGAGCGAATCGAGGCGCCGGACATCGGCGAGCTCGCCCGGCGCTTCGCCGATCGAGATCGCGGCGCACGATTCGGGGCGCGGCCGAGCGAGGTAACGCAGCGGCTGGACGGTTGGTCGCTCATGCAGCCGGTGTCCAGCGTGGTCGATCCGGCCCTGCCCGAGCATGTGGTGCTGGGGGCCGGCCACGTGGTAGGCGTGTGGGCGCTCGCGCCGGATCTTGGCCCGATCGAGGGCGAGCCCTTCGAAGCCGACCCAAAGGGCCCGCTCGAGCTGGTATGGACCGGCACGCATGATCCGTCGACGCCGCCAACGCTGCTGCGACAAGACCGCGAGCGCGCGCTGTTGGTCTGGCAGGGACGCGATGGCGTCGAGCTGCGCAGCGTGTCGCTCTTCGACGGCACGGCGTGGAACAGCGGGCCGATGGTCGAGCTGTTTGACGAGGCGGACCGTGAGCCGAGACTCGACGGCGGCGGCGCGCGCATTGCCGCACTGATGGCGACCGGCCAGCAGGCCGACCCGATGGGTTGGATCGTCGCGAGCGACGGCGATCACGTCGCACTCGCGCGGCGCGACGGGCTGCTCGCGATTCTCGATGCGCGCACGGGCGAGGCGCTGTACAGCGGACGGCCTGGTATCGGAACGGTGATGGATGTCGCGGTCGCTGGTGGCCGGGTCTGGGCGATGGGCTCGGTCGAGTCGCCGGGCTCTGGCACCGTCGGTGCGCTCGAGACGCTGGGCATCTGGGGCTTCACGCTCGATGGCTCGATGGAGCTAGAGCGTGTCGGCCTGAGCGAGCCGCCGCGGTGGATCGCCGCCGCCGATGATGGCACGGTCGTGGTCGGCACGCATAGCTCGGTCGCCAAGCTGCGGGCCGACGCGACCCAGCGCCGCGGCGTGTTCGATTGGCAGAGCGAGGACGACGCGGCGTTCAATGCGACCCTGGGCTGGGTGCTGGGCGACACGCTGGCGGTGATGTCTTCGCGCGGCGATCTCGCCCTCGCGCGGCTGAGCGACGGTAAGTTCGGCGATCGCCCTCTGATCCTTCGACTCATTGATGGCGAGGTGCCACGACTCGCTTTGCAAGGCGATCGGCTGGTCGCGTTGACGTCCGGTGGCGTGACCGTGCTCGCCGGGGATGGTGATGTTCTGGGTCGTGACGCGCTGCGGAGCACCGGCGGCCGCAACGACGACAAGCTGCCGCCAGCATTGGGCGACGAGCGGGCGTTACTCGTGCCGCGTCGCAGCTTCTCGATTAGCGGCGGCCAGGGCGAGTACATCGTGTCCACGGTCACCACGGAGTCGGCGAAGGTCTCGGGCACGCGCACGGTGCGGCTGCCCGAGCCGCCGATCGCGACGGCGGTGGTCGACGGCTACGGCTTGATCTCCACCGGCCAGCGCACGCTCGTGCTGCGATTCGAGTAGGGCACGGCTACTGGCCTGGTGCATCTGGCGGTGGGGGCGGCGTGATCTCGATCGCCTGACCGTTGTCGTCGTCGCGCCGGCCCGAGGCGCAGTCGACGATCAGCCGTGCGACTTCGGTCGGATCGAGCACGTCGCCGCGCGGCACGGTGGACTCGTCGAACAACGCGCGGAACATGGCGGTCTCTGTTGCGCCGGGCGCGACGGCGAAGGCCTTGATACCCGCAGATACACCCTCCTTGGCGATGCTGCGCACCATGAGTTCCACGCCTGCTTTGCTGGCCGCGTATCCGAAGAAGCCGGGGTAGGGGTCGCGCGTGGCCATGGACGACACGTTGACGACCCTGCCGCGTGTGACCGAGAGATGCGGCCAGGCGGCGATAATGAGCTTGGCCGGGCCGATGGCGTTGGTCGCGAAGCACTGCTCGATGAGCGAGGCTGTGTGGTGCGCCAGCGGCACGAGCGGGGCGACGCCGGCGTTGTTCACGAGCGCGTCGACGCGGCCAAAGGCCTTGAGGCATGCGGCGACGATCGTGCTGGGGCCGTCGGTGGTGCCGACATCGGCCCGGCAGCCCTGGGCGAGGCCGCCCAGTTGGTCGAGCGCTTCGTTCAGGCGCCCCTGGTCGCGGCCGACTATGAGCACCCGCCAGCCCTGATCGACGAACAGCCGTGCCGCGGCGAGGCCGATGCCGGCGGTGCCGCCGGTGACGATGGCGGCGGGCCTGGTGTTGTCGGAGGTGGGCAGCGAGGGGCTTGGCGAATCGGGCGAGCGCAGCGGGTAGGTCATATGGGCGGAGCGTAGACTGGGTGCATGCGATGGATGGCGGCGATCCTGGGCGTGTTGCTGGTTGGTTTGTTGGTGCTGCCGTGGCTCGCCCGGCCGTCGGATCCGCGTGATGGTGTCGTCGACGGCCCGACCCTGGTGATCATCACGCCGCATACCGAGCAGATCCGCTACGAGTACGAGCGCGCGTTCTCGCGGTGGCACGAGGCGAACTTCGGCGAGCCGGTGCGTATCGATTGGCGCGCGCCCGGCGGCACGAGCGAGATTCGTCGCCTGCTCATCGATCAGTACCAGGCGGCGATTCGCAACGGTGAGTACGAGTACCTGCCCGACGGCGAGGGCGGGGGCGAGGTTGTCATCGAGCCGGGCCGCATGGGATACGACCTGCTGTTTGGCGGCGGCAGCTACGAGCACGGGCAGATGGAGCGCGGCTTCACCGCGAACGTTGACGTTGGTGGTGGTGCGACGCAAGAGATGCGGGTGCCGATCAGCGTGCCGGCGGGGTTCTCGCAGGAGCAACTCGACGAGTGGTTCGGCCTGAACGAGATCGGCAACCAACTGCTTTACCAGCCCGAGCAGTACTGGATCGGCACCGCGTTGTCGGGCTTTGGCATCATTTTCAACATCGATCTGTACACCGAGCGCGGCATGGAGACGCCCACGGGCTTCGAGGATCTGACCGATCCGCGATTGATGGGGCTGGTTGCGCTCGCCGATCCGCGGCAGAGCGGCTCGATTACGACGACCTTCGATTCGATCTTGAACGCGTACGGCTGGGACGACGGCTGGCGCATCCTGCGCGAACTCGCGGCGAACACGCGCTACTTCACGAGCGCCGCGACCAAGCCGCCGCTCGATGTCGCCGCGGGTGAGGCGATGGCGGGATTGGCCATCGATTTCTACGGGCGCACGCAGAGTCAGGCTGTGACAGCGCCGGGCGCGCCGCCGGAATCGAGCCGCGTGGGGTATGTCGACCCGGTGGGCGCGGTGTACATCGATGCCGACCCAGCGTCGATCCTGCGCGGTGGGCCGAACCCGGAGCTGGCGCGTCGATTCATCGAGTTCTGCTTGACGGAGCAGGCGCAGAGCTTGTGGCAATTCCCGGCGAACCCGGAGCAGGATGGCGCCGAGCCAGTGGGTCCCGAGCGATACGAGCTGCGTCGAGCACCGGTGCGTCGGGTGATGTATGAGAAGTACGCCGATCGGTTTATCGATCGGCTCGATCCGTTCGCGGCGGCGGCCAAGGTCGATTCGCGCGGTTGGCGCTCGGCGATCCCGGTGATGATGGGTGCGTTTGGAGTCGACAGCGATGGCGAGCTGCAGCGCGCATGGGCGGCGTTGTGGGAGCTTCGCGAGCGGGCGGCCGGCGACCCTTCGTGGGCCTCGGTGCTGGCCGAGGCCGAGACCGCGTTCTACGCCTTCCCGACCCAGGAAGTCGTCGGCGAGGACAACCAGGCGCGGGTGCTGGAGTTCAATGAACAGAACTATCGGCCCATACGCAACGTCTGGCGGGACCCCGAGGCCGCCGCGGAGGCCAGGATCGCGTATATGGCGTTCTTCCGCGACCGATATAGAGAGGTAGAGGAGCTGGCGTCTCGCGGCCGGCCGGACTGACTCTCGCGGCGGGTCTCGACGCTCGCCGCAGACCCAGCGGAAGGAACCGTTCGTGGCCACGAAACTCAGCACCGCCACCATGACTTCGACCGCACCCGCTCCAACTCCCGGGGACGCGGCGCGCAGCGAGCCACCGCCGCTGACCAAGATCGTCGCGACCATCGGGCCGGCGTCAGAGAGCCAGGCCGTGCTCGAGCGGCTGATCGACGCGGGCGCGAGCGTATTCCGCCTGAACTTCTCGCACGGCACCACCGACGAGCACAAGCGTCGGCTGGATGCGATCCGAGAGGCCGCCAAGGCCAAGGGCGTGTGCGTCGGCGTGCTCGGCGATCTGCCGGGCCCGAAGATCCGTGTGGGCACCGTGCCCGATCTCGATGGCAGCGGTGGCGTGGAACTCGTGCCCGGCCAGAACGTGCTGCTTGATCGCACGGTAACCGACGCTGAGATCCGCGAGGAGACCGTCGACACGTTGTGCGAGCGCGTGCCGGTGCTGCCGTTGACATACGGCGATCTTGTTGACGAGGTCGAACCGGGACAGCGCGTGCTCATCAACGATGGAGCCGTGCGCATGCTGGCGGTGGGTGCCGAGCCCGGCGGGCAGGCGGTGCGCTGCGTGGTCACGCTCGGTGGCGTGGTGACCACGCGCAAGGGCATCAACCTGCCCGAGACGAACCTGAGCGTACCCGCGCTCACCGACCGCGATCGCGAGTTGGTGTCGTGGGCTGTGGCGAACGGGATCGACTATCTTGCGCTGTCCTTCGTGCGTAGTGGCAAGGAAATCGAGGAACTGCGGGATCTGATCGTGGCCGAGGCCCCGGATCATGAGCCGATCCCGATCATCGCGAAGATCGAGAAGCCCCAAGCGCTGTCACGGATCGAAGAGATCGCCGAGGTCTCGGACGCGATCATGGTGGCGCGCGGTGATCTTGGTGTCGAGATGGACATCCCCGAGGTTCCGCCGGCACAGAAACGGATCATCGCTGCGGCCGGGCACTGGGGCAAGCCGTGCATCGTGGCGACGCAGATGCTCGAGACGATGATTGACAGCCCGATCCCGACTCGCGCCGAGGCGAGTGATGTGGCCAATGCCATTTTCGATCGCGCAGGCGCAGTCATGCTCTCGGGCGAAACGGCGGTCGGCAAGCACCCGGCGCTCGTCGTCGAGACGATGGCGCGCATCGCCCGCGCGACCGAGGAAGCGCTGGCGAACGGCGAGCGAGCGGCGAGCCCGCCGCAGCGGCTCAAGCAGACGCGCTATCGCACGGCTGCGCTCGCGCATGGTGCGTGGCACATGGTTCAGGACCTCGACGCGCGCGCGATCGTGTGCTGGAGCCAGCTTGGCGGAACGGCGCGGTACTTGAGCCAGAACGACTTTGACATCCCGATCGTCGCGTGGTCGAGCGATCCGCGCGCGACACGGCGCATGGCGTTGCTGCGCGGCGTGCGTCCCGTGCTGGCCGACCCGCCCGAGAGCGGGCGTTTGGCTGAGTGGACGGACATGGTCGAGGCGCACCTGCTCTCGCACAACTGGGCCCGCGCGGGCGACCAGGTGTTGCTGGTTGCCGGTCGGCCGCTGGGCGTCGCGCGCGTGGTGAACTCGCTCTCGGTGCTCGAGGTCGGTGACCCGACCGGTGGGTACCGCGACCACCACTAGGAGCCACTGAGCTCGGTAGATCGATCCCGGACATCCCGATTTGCGGTCGGGGTCTCCCGAGACGCTATTGAGAAACTTCAAAAACGCGTTTTGCTATCGGACTTTGCACTAACGCTGCACGCCGTACTGCCCTAACCGGGATAAGCGGCTGTTGGCTCGGCGGTGGTCCGAGCAGCCGCTTTGCACGTAGAGGTTTGTATCTCGAAGACGCGGCCTGCTCGCCGCGAGATCCGGATGATCCAAGGCGGTCTCGAACCGAGGCCGACAGAAGACAAGGGGAGTTCACCATGGGTTCACGAGTTGGCCAGCATCGTTCGACGCTCGGCGCGCTTTCCATCCTGCTTTCGGTCGGCCTGGCAACGCCCGCGCTCGCCGGCGACAAGGTTGGCGTCGGTAACGAGTTCTTCGGTCCGTTCGTCGAGACGGCCGGGGCCATGGAGTTCACCGGCCAGATGCTGGTCGCGCCAAAGCGGATCGTCGACTGGCAGCGCGAGGGCCTGACGTACGCGCAGGCCGTCGAGCGTCGCCGCGAGGCCGAGGCACGCATCGAGCCGTTCGTCGTGGTCCGCGACCGCGGCCCCGATCGCTGGACGGTTTCGCTCCCCGACGGCATGGACGAGTCGACCATGGGCGCGTGGCTTGAGAGCACCGGCGACTACCGCTTCGCCCACCCGAACTGGTTCGTGTACACAACGCGCGAGCCCAACGACCCCCGCTACGGCGAGCAATGGCACCACCCGATCATGCAGTCGCCCGACGCGTGGGATATCGCGACGGGTTCGACCTCGATCATCTCGGCGTTTGTCGATACGGGCACGTTCATCGGCCATCCCGATCTGGCGGCCAACATGGTGCCGGGTTATAACTCACGCGATCGCGTCGCCGAGATCGATGGTGGCGTGGTGACCGACCAGAACGGCCACGGCACGCACGTTGCCGGCTGCGGCGCGGCCATTGGTAACAACGGCGTTGGCGTCTCGGGCGTCGGCTGGGATCTGGGCATCATGTCGATCCGTGCGACTTCGGCCTCCGCCGGTGGCTCGGGCGGCACGTCGCTCACCGCCATCCTGCACGGCGCGGAGTGGGCCATCGAGAACGGCGCCAGTGTCTCGAGCTGCTCGTGGACGGGTGTCGAGTCGCCAGCCGTTGGTGACTCGGGAACGTACATCAAGAGCATCGGCGGCTTGCTCCTGTACGCAGCCGACAACAGCGGTCGCGACCACCGCGGCTTCTCTTGGCCCGACACGATCGTTGTGGGCGCGAGCAACCAGAGCGACGTCCGTGCGGGCTTCTCCAGTTTCGGCCGCGGCGTGGACATCTTTGCTCCGGGTGTGGACATCCTCAGCACATTGCGCGACGGCAGCTACGGCCGCGCCAGCGGCACCAGCATGGCGACGCCCGTCGCCAACGGCGTGGTGAGCATGATGTGGAGCGTGGCTCCTTCGGCAACGCCCGACATCATCCAGACGCTGCTGTACAGCACGGCGGATGACATCGGCGCCCCGGGCTTCGACCCGATCTACAGCAACGGCCGCGCGAACGTGTTCAACGCCGTCAGCGCCGCCGCCGGCTCTGGCACGCCCGGCGCCCCGCTGGCCATCGATGACAGCTTCGCCGTCATCGCGGGCGACATGTCCAGCTTCGACGTGACGGCCAATGACTTCGATCTGGGCGGCCTCGACCTGGTCATCGATAGCGTGGACGCGACCAGCGCGTTGGGCGCTTCCATCACGATCAGCGCCGGCACCGGCCCGGAGGGTCGTGATGAGCTGATCTACGACGCACCGACCTCGTCGTTTGGCGAGGACACGTTCCAGTACATCATCAGCAACGGCGACTTCACCGCCGAGGCGACCGTCCGCGTCGACGTGCTCGACCCCGGCAGCTTCCGCGCCCCGGAGAACCCGGGCTTCACCCAGCCCGGCATCGATGTGGATTACTACGCGTTGAGCGCGCTGAGCGAGCTTCCCGACTTCGACACGCTCACCCCGTACGACAGTGACGTGGTCGACAACATCGACTTTGAGTCCACCGGTGGTGAGTTCATCACCAGTGGTCGCGCCGACGACGTTGGCGCCGTGTTCACCGGCTTCATCGATATCCCCGAGACCGGCGTCTACACGCTCTTCACCAACTCCGATGACGGCTCGAAGCTGTACCTCGGTGATGACGAGATCGTCGACAACGACGGCCTGCACGGCATGGTTGAGATCGGCACCGAGGTTGCGCTCCAGGCCGGCACGCACGCCCTGCGTGTCGAGTTCTTCGAGCGTGGTGGCGGCGCCGGCCTCATCATGAGCATCCGCGGGACTGACGGCGTGAAGCGCGTCGTCTCCGCCGGCGACCTGAGCCGTCCGATTGATTGCCCGGCCGATCTCGATGGCGACGGCCAGCTGACCTTGTTCGACTTCCTGGCGTTCCAGAACGCCTTCGACGCCGGCGACCCGGCCGCCGACTTCGACGGCAACGGCGTCCTGAACATCTTCGACTTCCTCGAGTTCCAGAACCAGTTCGCGACTGGCTGCGACTAAGAACGAAGATCAGTTTGAGTCTCAGAAGACCGCCGCGAATGCGGCGGTTTTTTGTTATGTACGAAATGAACGCAACCACGCCCGACTGGGCCGGTACAAGGATGGGACCTGGGCCCGGCCTGAATCGGTCGCGGGAACATCCGATCGGCGCCGGGGCTCATCGCAACGGGAGGTACATCATGCAAAAGGTGGCATTGACGGCAGCGTCGACGGTGTTGGTGGCGGGCTTGGCCTGCTCAGCAGGAGCACAGCTGTGTGACCCTGCGGCGTCTTTCGATAGCCCGATCGTCTTTGAGGGGTTCTTTGCCGCGACCAGCCTTGCGATGCAGGATCTGGACGGTGATGGTAATCCGGACGCGGTCATCGCGGACGAGTTCGCCGATGCCGTGCAGGTCTTGCTCGGAGATGGCGTGGGCTCGTTTGGATCGGGCACCGCGTTCCCGGTTGGCGAGGATCCCTTCATCGTCAAACTGGGCGATGTGAACGGCGACGGCCAACTCGATGCCGTGGTCACAAACCGTGCTAGCGGTGATCTCAGCGTGCTGCTCGGCGCTGGCGATGGCTCGTTCGGTGAGCAGAGCCGCTTCCCGGCCGGGGTTGAGCCCTTGGCCTTGCAGCTCGCGGATGTTGATAGCGACGGCGATCTCGACGCGATCGTGATCGATCGGGGCGAGTCTGGCTTCGATGTGCTGCGGAACGAAGGAAGCGGATCGTTTGGCATGCCGAGCCGAGTTGTGACCAGCGACGTCCTCGTGTTCGTGGAGTTCGCAGACCTCGATGCCGACGGCGATCTCGATGCTGTTGGCAGGGTTGGTCGTGGCCAGCCTGTCGTACTCGTGAACTCGGGCGGGGGAGTTTTCGAGCCCGAGCGCGAGTTGGTCACACCGATTCGAATCGAATCGTTGAAGCTAGCCGATATGGACGGCGATGGCGATGTGGACATCGTGGGTCTTGAGCAGCTCGAACCGATCACCGATACCAGCATGGCCCTTGTGTTTGCGAACGAGGGGGATCTCAACTTCACCGCTGGCACGTTGGTGAACGTCCCCATCCTGGGAGCGCAGGTTGAGCTCGTAGACCTCGATGGCGATCTCGATCTGGATGTCGTGACCGCGGACTCGCTCAACGACTCGGTGGCGTTGCTCTTCAACAACGGTGATGGAACGCTCGACCCAGGCGGCCGGTACGGTGCGATCTTCGCCGAGCGCCCAACGAGCGGTGGCATCGTCGGCGTCGCGACCGGCGATACGGATGGAGATGGCGATGCCGATATTGTCGTTGCTCGCAACCGTGAATCGCTTGGTGGCGTGCTACTGAACCGTGGGGATGGGACCTTCGCGGCACCGGTCAGGGCGCGTGTCGATTCGACCGAAGGGGAGACGAGCAGCGAGATCGCGATTACGGACTTCGATCGTGACGGCCGCTTGGACATCGTCTCGGTTTCCGAAGGCGCGAACGGGCCCTTCTTCCTGTATGGCGCGGGCCTCGACACGTTCGTGGCCGGTGAACCAACCGACACCAGTCGCATCGAACCCAGCGACGTCGCGCTCGGAGACTTCAATGCTGATGGGCTCCCCGATGTCGTTGTGGCCGGAGAGCGCATCGCGGCTCTGCTGAATCGTGGCGATCGAACCTTTGCGGTGAACGAAGACGACTTCGAACTTGATTCCGGCGACGGTCAAGTCGCGGTTGGCGACATGGATGGAGACGGTTTTGAGGACATCGTGACCACGGAATCCAGTGTCGTTACCCGGTTCGGCGATGGAACGGGCGGTTTCCCAAGGCTGCAAGAGTTGCAAATCGGTGTCTCTACCCCGACGGATCTCCTCCTGCTCGATGCCGATCGCGACGGCTCGCTGGACGTGCTGTTGCTCGATTGGGGCTTCCGGATCTTGTACAACGACGGCGTCGGGGGTCTGGGCGATCCGGTCAGGCTCGCCGACATCGATCGCCCCGCACGCTTCGAAGTGGCGGACCTAGACGCCGATGGCCGAGCCGATGTCGTTATCGCCAGTCCTGGGCTGCTCAGCATCTTCCTTGCTACGGCTGATGGCAGCTTCGCCCTCAGTGACGAGATCGCGGTTGATCCGATCCGATTCCCGTTCGTTGCTGTCGGCTTGGGGGACATCGATGGTGACGGCAGCATCGACATCGTGGCACCACAAGGTGAGGGCATTACAACCGTGCTCTTGAACGACGGTGGGGCCAGCTTCGACGTGCCGTTCACGATCATGGACGACGGGCTCGAGACGACGTCGATCGCAACAGCCGATATGGATGGCAATGGCTCCGTCGATGTGGTTAAGCTGGATCGGGGACCTTCCGCCTTCTTCAACGAAGTTACCGTGTTGCCCAACCGCTGTCGTCCCGCCGAGTGCCCGGCCGATCTGGACCGTGACGGCCGCCTGACGCTGTTCGACTTCCTGGCCTTCCAGAACGCCTTCGACGCCGGTGATCCGGTCGCTGACTTCGATGGCGATGGCGAGCTGACGCTGTTCGACTTCTTGGCGTTCCAGAACGCGTTCGACGCGGGCTGCGCGTAACTGATGAGGTTAATCGGAACTCTCCCACACCGCCGCTACCGAGCGGCGGTTTTCTTCGCGCGAGTTGATTGGCGGACGCGAGAGTGAACTTGGCTTCGAACCGTTGCGCAAAGCCTGCGAACAGTCGAGGGGTGCTCGTTCGAGTGCCGTACACACAGAGGCTCGACGATGGCCGGCGAATCTACGATTGCATCGTGCCCGCGGTGCGCGTATCCCACAGAGGGCTTGCCCGGGCACATCTGTCCTGAGTGTGGCGAGGATACACGACCGCCTGTGGAGGGTGCTCCACCGGCGCACTGGGCGGCGCGGTCGCAGTTCGTCTGGTGTGGATCGCTCGGTCTGATGACCCTCTTCTGGGGCTGGGTGCTGAGCATCCCAATGCATCGCTCATACGTGCACGGCTACACGCACACCGGTGAGGACGCGCTCATGGTGTTCTCCACCGCGATGGTTGGTCTGCACGCGATCGCCCTGTTCCTCGCTGTGCGACGTCGGTCGCTCTTTGCCGCTACGAGTCCGGTCGATGCCGCCGTCATGGCCTTGGTTCTGTTGGTCGGTGTCCCAATGTTCTTGATCGTCATCGTGGCACCAGTCTTGGGCACGTGACGCTCACACCCCGAAGACCAGCGGGAAGATCTCGCCGGGGTGGACGACGGGCTTGTCGTGGGGTGGCTTCGAGTGACGCGTGTTGGGCATGGTGGGGCCTCCGATTGTGATGCCCCCTTGGATGATCTGCCGGCGTGCATCCGTCGGAGATCCGCCCCGGCCTATAACCACGCCATGGCCACGAAGCGTGACACGCCGCCCCTGCCCACCGAGAGACGCATCGCCGTGCTGACCACGGGCGGCACGATCGAGAAGAGCTACGACGAGTACACCGGCGAGCTGGCCAACCACCGCTCGATCGTGCGCCGCACGCTGGCCCGCCTTCGCCTGAGCGGCGCCGAGGTGTCGGTGCACGAGCTGATGAGCAAGGACAGCCTCGACCTCACCGACGATGATCGACGAACCATCCTGGAGGCAACGCGGGAACAACTCGCACTCTCGCCGCCACCAACCGGCGTGGGCATCCTGCACGGCACCGACACGCTGTCGATCACCGGCGAACTACTACTCAAGGAGATCGGCGAGCCGAGCGTGCCGATCGTGCTGACCGGGGCGATGCGGCCGTTCGCCATGACGCGGAGCGACGGCGTGCAGAACCTGACCGAGGCCCTGTTCGCCACCGGTGTGCTGGAGCCGGGCGTGTGGTGCACGTTCCACGGCCGAGCGCTGCGCTTCCCCGGCGTAACGAAGGATCGCGAACGCGGGACCTTCGTCGGGGATCAGTAGTTCGGCAGCTGCCTGTTGGCCGGCGGCTCTCTGCCGTCTGCTGTCCACAAGCCGGAGACCGCGTTTCGCAACGTGGTGCTCATAAAGAGCACGGAGATCACCCGGGCGATGCGTCGGGCGATGAGCGCGCCCGTGATGTACACAAGGCCTCCCACGAACAGCGCCAGGGCGGAAGCGCCCACCTCGGCTAGACGGATGTCGTCGGGTTCTCTGAGGAGATGAAAGAGCGAGACGAACGCCGTCGCAAAGCCGATTGGCAAGAGGCTTAGCAACACAAGACGTGATGTGCGGAGGTGGGGCAGTCCCAGTGCGGCAACGACGGTCACGGGAATCAGCACGATCGGGAACGTCAGGAACGGGACCAGCATGAACCACGCGATGGGGTCGTTGTCCCAGCGCACGACGTCCGCCGCCGAAATGGAAATGCCAAACATGAAGAACGCCGTGCCGAGGACGCCGGCGAGCACGAACGCGCCCCAGATGATCACCGAGGCGAAACCGATCATGCGGTGGGTCTTTGGCTTGAGCTCCTGCATCTGGACCGGCCAGACGCGGCCGCACTCGGGGCATCGCGAGACGAGGAACTGGTACTTCGGCTCGATGTGCACTGGCTGGTGGTGCAGGTCGTACTGGCAGCTCGGGCACCGCCAGCCCTGGGTCAGCGAGCCGACGATCTCGCCGAGCTCCGGCGAGCGGGCGGCCGGGGCTGCCTGTGGCTCGGTTGAGGACGCCTCGGTGGTCGTTGTCGCCGGCATGCTTTGCCCCTGTCGGAGGCGCCAGCTGAGGATCCCAGAGCGCCCAGATTCACATGATTGGCCCAGGGGCCCGGGGATGGTCCGATCGCGGTGACCCCGGCCCAACCCCTTCCGTCGACTATTACTTAGGAAAACACATCCAGGCATACAAAATGCCCTTGACTCGGATGGGGCTTTCGAGGATAGTGGAGGAGTTGTGGGACCTTTTTCTGGGCCGGCACGCGTTCATCCGCCGGCGGTAGGGGTCCAGGTTTGTGGGGGCCTAAAGGCCTGGGGTTTGAGCGGGCCGTGTGATCCGCCCGCTCGTGAGATGAGACGGGGAAGACACGATGCAAGCAACACGTATGGTGGCCCGCGCGGCCGCATTGGCGACCGTGGTTGGCCTGGCCTGTGGTGTGGCGTCCGGCCAGACCTTCGATCTCGAGAACGTGGCCGCGGATAGCGGCATCGACTCGAGCCTGTACACCTCCGCGCCCGGCATGATCGCCGGCATCGCGGCGGCCGACTACGACGGCGACGGGCATGTCGACTTCTTCGTGCCCAACGCCGAGGGTTTGGCGGACCTGATGTACGTCAACAACGGCGACGGCACGTTCACCGAGGCCGCGGCCGATCTGGGCATCAGCGGCGGCGATGGTCCCGATAAGGTCCGCTCGCGAGTGGCGCTGTGGCTCGACTACGACGGCGACCGCCGCCTGGACCTCATGGTGCTCGGTGATTCGTTCTTCGAGGACATGACCGAGATCAAGGAAGACTGGGCCCAACCGCGGCTGTTCCGCCAGCTGCCCGACGGCACGTTCGAGAACGTGACCGAGGCGACCGGCCTCCACCTGCTGGACATGCTCAGCGACCACCGCGCGTTCGATCCGGGTTCCACGGCGACCACGCTCGTGCGTCACTTCAGCAGCGTGTCCGCCGGCGATCTCAACGGCGACGGCTACCTCGACGTCATGATCGGCCTGTGGCAGGCGCTCGGCGAGAACGATCCCGACGAGATCGGCGCCCGCCTGCTGCTCAACCAGCCCGATGGCTCGGGCGGCCGCGTGTTCGAGGAAGTGACCATCGATGTGCTCGCCCCTGGCGTGGCCGAGCCCGGCGTCGATAACTTCGGCAGCTTCTGGCAGATCGTCATGCACGACTTCAACCATGACGGCCTGCTGGATATCTATGCCGCCATCGACATGGACCACAACCACCTGTGGCTCAACCAGGGTAGCTTCGAGGACCCGACCCGTCCGGGCGTGATGCTGCTCAACCCGATGGAGGACGTCACGTTCGCCGCCGGTGTCACGAGCCCGACGCTGGAGACCGACATGGGCGTCGCGTTGGGCGATCCCAACAACGACGGCTTGATGGACATCTACATCACCACCACCGACACGCCCGGCTCGGGCATCAACAACAGCTTCTTCGTCGCGCAATCGACCGATCCGACCTTCATTGACATGGCCGAGTCGGCCGGCGTCGAGGGCAACCAGTTCGGTTGGGGCTGGGGCACGACATTCAAGGACATGGACTGCGACGGCTGGGAAGACCTGCTGGTCACCAACGGCTTCAACTCCTGCACCGACCAGCCGCGCATGATGATCAACGACGGCACGCCCGATGACATCAGCTTCACCGAGCAGGCCAGCGCCGCCCTGAACCGCCCCGATCGCGGTTCGACCATCATCGGCGCCGACGTCGATCGTGATGGCGATGTCGACCTGCTGCACACGCTCATGCTCACGAGCGACACGGCGTGCTCCGATTCGCAGATCCACCTGCTCGAGAACGACACCGATTCGCAGGCGCTCGCGCCGTCGTGGATCACCGTTCGCCCGCGCATGGCCGGTCCGAACACGCACGCCATCGGCGCGACCGTCCGGGTCGAGCTCACCGGCGGCCTCGAGGAACTGGACATGCTCCGCGTCATCACGACCGGCATCAGCATGGGCGGTCAGGAACCCGCCGAGGCGCACTTCGGCCTTGGCGCCGAGACGCGCATGAACGACTGGCTCCGTGTGACCATCGCCTGGCCCGACGGCTCGACGCCCACGGTCATCGAGGGCACCGTCGGCGCCATCGGCAACCAGGTGCTGCACGTCGGCCCGTGCTCGGTGCTCGACGTGGCCGAGCCCTACGGCAGCCTCGACCTCTTCGACGCGCTGCAGTACCTCAACAACTTCAGCGACGGCGACCTGAGCGCCGACCTGGTGGCCCCCTTCGGCGAGCTGGACATCTTCGACGCCATCGAGGCGTTCAGCCGCATCGAGACCGGCTGCCCGTAAGCAGCTGAGAACCGAACCCGTTCTCCTTCCCTACCCCGGGAAGCAAAGCACCCGCCCTTCCGTTCTGGAGGGGCGGGTGTCTTCGTTGGTGCTCGGTTGTTTTGGTGGTGTGGGTCCGAAACAGACCCAGCCCAGTCAGCCCTTCAGGCCGGTGACTTTCACCAGCGTGTAGCGCTGGCGGTGGCCCGTCTTGGTGCGCGAGGCCTTCTTGGGGCGGTACTTGTGGATGTCCAGCTTCTCGCCCTTGACGACCGGCTCGACGACCTCGGCCGTCACGCTCGCGCCGCCGACGTAGGGGGTGCCGACCTTGGCCGAGCCGCCGGCCTCGCCGATGACCAGAACCTTGTCGAAGGTGATCGCCTCACCCTGGCCGGCCTCGCCGCCCTTGTAGAGGTCGATGAGGATCTCCTCGCCATCGGCCACCTTGCGCTGGCCGCCCGACTCTTCGATGATCGCGTACATGGGCAATCCCTATCAGATTCCGCACAACCAATGGGGCGGGAGTGAGCCTCCCGGCTTGGGGCCCGTGCCGTGGCGGGTCGAGATATTAGCCGGGGTTTGGGGGGGGGGGAAGGGGAGCCACTCAAGCCGAATCGGCTGAGAAGCACCACCGCGAACGGTCCTTGAGGCCCCGACCAAAAAAGAAGGCCCCGGCGTCATATATCGACAGGTCGCACTCGGTCACCGATGTGACCTCCAGCATGTACTGGGGATCGAATGTCGGTCGCTCCCAAGGCACAGGTTTTCCCAAGAACGTCATCGGCGGCAGCCTTCGAGGCCCCCACGGCAGCGGCTCCTGGTTGATGCTGGGCCAGCCGCCAAGCCGGATGCCCTTGGGCCGGGCGTCGTACGCCGCTACCGGCCAGATCTTGGTGTCGAGCGCACCATCGCGAAACTCGCGGTCCGTGGGAATGTCACGCTCGATGTACTGCCATTTGCCGGGCTTGGTGCTGAACGGCCAGTGTTGCTTGGGGGCACGAGTCTCAACGAGATCATCGATCGAGTCGTACGCCCGAAGCGCCCAAGCTCGGCCGTTCGGAATCAGGATCTCCTGGTTGAACTCCTCGTGTTGTTCGAGCAGCGTTTCGGCGACCCCATCTTCATCGAAGTCCATGAAGATCGTGATGCACGCGATGTCGGCAAGCTCGTCGGGCACGAACGGGGCGTGGTCGAGCCTGAGCTGGCAAAGAGGCGCCAACGGCCGGTCTTTCCACAACGGCCACTCTTCGTCAGGCCGAGCCAGTGTGACACGCCCGATCCAGCTGCCGTCGATCGGCGCGCGTTGCTTTGCCGATGGCGTCAGCAACGACGCGGGCCGGCCCCACTCGGACGCGATGCTCTCGAGGTCTTGTTTGCCAGACACCGTTCCTCGCGAAGGCTGAAGTTCACCGCGGCGGCGAAGTTAGAACGACTGCCGGTCGACGATCCACCAGTCCGGATCGGCCTTGCCGCGCCCGAAGTACACCGAGCCGACGTCGCCGAAGCTCAGGTCCAGCTCTTGAATCCACGTGAGTTCAAACGCGTATTCGGGCAGGAATGCCGGCGGCTTCCACGCGATCGGCCGCCCTTCCCAGTCGGGCAGCGGTGGTTGCCGCGGGCCCCAGGGCAACTGGTCCTGGATGATCGAGGGCCAGCCACCCAGCCGGACACCCTTGAGCTTCGATTCTTCGAAGGCAACCGCGACAGACTCCGGGACTTCGTCTTCCCCAAACTCAAAACCAGACGGCGGATCGAGTTCGACGTGCGTCCAGCTTCCCGGAGCCGACTTGAATGGCCAAGCGACTTGGGCCTGTTCGATCTCCACGAGGGATGCTACGTCCTTGTACGCCCTCAGGCACCACCCGGCTTGCTCGGGATCGAGCTCATCGAGCTTGGCTTCGGCCCCACCAGGCAGCGCGAATTCTGGATCTAGTTCTTCTCCAGCGCATTCCGCGAAGAAGGTGACGCACGCGATGTCCTTCAGCGAGTCCGGCACGAACGGTGCCTCGTCGAGGCGGAGCTGGAAGATCGGAGCCAACGGCCGTTGTTCGCACGTCGGCCATGTCTCGCCGGGTAGTGACAGCGTGACCTTGCCGATCCAACTGCCATCGATTCGCGCCTGGCCGCTGAGGTCCGGGCGGAGGATGGAAGCGAGACGGCCCCACTCATTGAGTACGGTCTCGTGTGTCGGCTCGTCCACGGAATGCCCCTAGTGGCTCTGCCACTCCATCACCCACTGGTCGCAATGCTCGCCCGTGCCGCGGCCGAAGTACATCGTGCCCGAGTCGCCTATCCACAGGTTCAGGTCCGGCTCGCTATCGATCTGGAAAGCGTATTTCGGGTTGGCCGCATGCTTGTTGTGTGGGGCCCAGTAGATCTCAGATTGCACCAGTGTTGGCCATCCGCCGACCCGGCCTCGAAAATCCCGATCGAGGCCCTTCGCCGGCCACTCATCCAACTCGAGGTCGACGTCCTCCCAATCAGGGGTGTCGCGCTCGAGAAACTGGTAAGTCAGTGGTGCGCCGCCGAAGCCGAAGTCGGTAGGAGGCCGCTCAACTTCAATGAGTTCCGCGGCGTTGACATAGGTACGAATCACCCAAGCACCAGGCTTCTTGTAACGGAATGCCTCCCCCAACATCCCGTCTTCGAACTGCGCAAAGACCGTGATCACCTGCAAGTCGCGCAATTCCTCTGGCACGAACGGCATCTGATCCAGACGCAACTGGATCAAAGGGGCAAGCGGCCTTCCCTCGAACTCTGGCCACGTCTCCCCCGGAGCGGCGACCTCGACATGGCCGAGCCAGCTCCCGTGCGAGTCGCCCTCGTCGGCCTTCAGGTCTGGGATCAAGAGCGTGCACGGCTTGCCGTATCGCTCGATGATGTCAGCGGCCTTCAGACGCTTTGGCTTTGCCATCCCTCAAACCCCCACCTTCTCCTTATCCTTCTTCTGCCGCTCGGCACGCTTGCGCATGCCCTCGTCGAGGATCTTCTTGCGGAGCCGCACGCTTGTGGGGGTGAGCTCGACGAGCTCGTCGTCCTCGATGTACTCGAGCGCATCTTCGAGCGTCACGGCGCGTGGGGCTTTGAGTGTGACGGTCGCCTCCTTGTTGGCGCTGCGGATGTTGGTCAGGGCCTTGAGGCGCACGATGTTGACGGGGATGTCGTTGTCGCGGTTGTGCTCGCCGACGACCTGGCCGCCGTAGACCTTGTCGCCCGGCTTGACAAACAGGATGCCGCGGTCGTGTAGCTGCTCGACGGCGTACGCGGTGACCTGCCCCGCCTCGGTGGCGATCATCACGCCGTTCTGCCGACCGGCGGCGTCGCCGCTCATGGGCACGTACCGCTCGAAACGGTGGCTCATGATCGCCTCACCCTGCGTCGCGGTCAGCAGGCGGCTGCGCAACCCGATGAGCGCCCGGCTGGTGATCTCGAACACCATGTGGCTGGTGGCGGTGCCGCGGTCTTCCATCTTCTTGAGCTCGCCCTTGCGTGCGCCGACGAGCTCCATGACCTTGCCGACGCTGTCGACGGGCGCGTCAACGACCAGTACCTCGAGCGGCTCGTGCTTCGCGCCGTCGATCTCCTTGATGATCACGCGCGGCCGCCCGATGCTCATCTCGTACTGCTCACGCCGCATCGTCTCGAAGAGGATGCCAAGGTGCAGCAGGCCGCGGCCGGCGACGATGAACTCGTCGGCCGAATCGCCGGGATCGACACGCAGCGCGACGTTGCTCTGCAGCTCCTTGTCGAGACGTTCGCGGATCTGTCGGCTCGTGACGTACTTGCCGTCTTGGCCGCCGAAGGGCGAGTCGTTGATCCGCATGACGATCGACACGGTCGGCTCGTCGATGGTCACCGGCGGCAGCGGCTGCGCGGTCTCGGGGTCGGCCAGCGTGTCGCCGATGTCCACGCTCTCTATGCCGATAGCGGCAAAGAGATCGCCCGCCGACACGCTGGGCGTGTCGATCCGGCCCAGCCCCTCGAAGCGTTGGAGCTGGGTGAGGCGCACGTCCTTTCGGCTGCCGTCGCGCTTGAGCATCGCGACGGTCTGGCCCTGCTGCAGCTCGCCGGCGAACACGCGGCCGATGCCGATGCGCCCAACGTACTCGCTGTACGCCAGCGTGGTGACGAGCGCCTGCAACGGCTGGCTCGCGTCGTCATCCGGCACGGGCACGTGCTCAAGGATCGCCTCGAAAAGCGGGCGCAGATCCGAGCCCTTCTCGCCCTGCTCGGCAGACGCCCAGCCGTCGCGCGCCGAGGCGTAGATAACCGGGAAGTCCATCGCGAGCTCGTCAGCGCCAAGCTCGACGAGCAGATCGAACACTTCGTTAATGACGCCCTGCGGGCGCGCGTCGGGCCGATCGCACTTGTTGATGACCACCAGCGGCTTGAGCCCGGCTTCCAAGGCCTTGCCGAGCACGAAGCGCGTCTGCGGCATCGGGCCCTCGAAGGCATCGACCAGCAGCAGCGCACCATCGGCCATGCGCAGCACGCGCTCGACCTCGCCGCCGAAGTCGGCGTGGCCCGGCGTGTCGATGATGTTGATCGCGAAGTTCTCGGCGTCGGGGCGCGCGTAGCGCACGGCACAGGTCTTGGACAGGATGGTGATGCCCCGCTCACGCTCGAGTGGGTTGCTGTCCATGATGAGCTCGCCGCGACCGCCGGCCAGCTTTTCGAGCTCGCCCTGGCGGAAGTTGCCCGACTGCCGCAGCAGCCCGTCGACGAGCGAGGTCTTGCCATGATCCACGTGGGCGATGATCGCCACGTTCCGAATGCCAGCGTCGGCCATAACAGGTGCAGTCTCGGCGGGATCCCGCATCGCCGGCCAGTTGCCGGTGCTTCTTCCCAATGTGCGAGGGCAAGGGTAGGGGGCCGGGGCCTTGTTGAGTGGTGGCGTTCGCCGGCTACTTCTGGGTCTCGGACCGGTAAAGCTCGACGATGATCCGCCCGCGTACACGCCCCTCGGAGCGGTCGATCGACCATCGGGCCCGCTCGAACAGCGAGGCAACCGAGGCCAGACCGCCCTGGGTTTCACCGGCCTCGCCGTCGCCGTTCGCGTCCCGCTCGACCGAGCCCAGGGCCTCCCAAAGCTGCCGGGGCCGGGCCGACCCGTGCACGCCATCGGACGTTGGGCTCGGCCGATCGGCGGCCTCCAGCACGATGGCGACCGCCTTCGCGCGAGGGCGTTCCTCACCACGGTTGCCAACCGGTGCGTTCGGCAGCGCATCGGTTCGTCGGCCCGCCGTCACTGCGGCGACGAATTCGTACTCCTGCGACTTGCCGTTGAGCATCGTCCAGGCCAGGGCGGGGCTCCGCCCGAAGATCGCGCGAGACGAGGGTGTCTCCGACAGATCTCGGATGTGCACGAGCTGGGTGGCCGGTGTGGTCGGTGCGCCCGCGATCGCCATGGCGCTCTCGGGCGAGATTGGCAGCCTCGCGCCCAGGTCGGCACCGCCGGGCCCCTCTCGCACGACCAGCTCGCCGATGCCCGCGGTGACGACCATCCCCTCGGGCACGAGCCCGCTCAGCCCGGCGAGGTCGAGCAGGCCAGCAACCACCGTGCCGCTCGGACCAACAACCTCGAGCAGTACGC
>ERZ1740058.63-NODE-63-length-88505-cov-26.657728_pt1 | contig 88505 bp, 70 predicted proteins | sample MGYA00581745_ERZ1740058 | MGnify/ENA primary metagenome ERZ1740058 (study PRJEB43018, sample SAMN04849742) | marine metagenome | isolation source: floating plastic debris | place: Pacific Ocean | collected 2008-08-30 | study: EMG produced TPA metagenomics assembly...
TTAAGTCTACTTACTATTTTCTCAGCTTGTGAAGAAGTACCTGAGTTTCAGGAAGGAGAAAGTGCTCCGGTAGTACAAGCTTACTTGTACGCCGGAGAGCCAGTCGATGATGTTCGCTTAACCGAATTGGTACCGTTTGTGAGTGATGTAGAAGAAGTTCCGGTGATTACCGATGCCGAAATCACTATTGTTTTTGAAGGGACTCGCTACTCGCTCAGCCCCGCTTCGGAGTTGGAAGGAACCTATCGTTACGAGGGCGATGACCTCACTATTGCTTCGGGTAATACCTACGGACTGGAATTTACCTACCAAGGTGAGCTGGCTACCGCGGAGACGACGGTTCCTTTCCCGCCCGAAGAAACGCAGATTTCGCAATCGGAAATTTCGGTACCGCAAATTTTAACTCGCCGTGATTTGCTTCAGATCCGGGATTCTTTTTCCGAAACTATCGACGTGACATGGAATAACGACGAAGGTGAATACTACTACGTGCTGATTGAAAATCTGGAAGAAAACCCGGAAGCTATTGATGTGAATAATTCGCTACCCCGTCAATTTTCCTTTGTTTCTGAGCCTACCCAGGAAAATATCTTTTCCCTTCGCCTGTTTGTGCATTACCAGCAGTACGGATTGCACCGGGCTCGGCTATTCCGGGTGAACGAAGAATACGCCAATCTCTACGAATCACTAGAGCAGGATTCCCGCAACCTGAACGAGCCATTTTCCAACGTCCGCAATGGGCTAGGTATCTTCACTGGCTTTGCCTACAATGAAGTATATTTTGAGGTGAAGAAGCGTTAGTTAATCGATCTCCTAGGCGAAGTCCCCTTATCATTTCACAATTTGTAAGTTATTTATTCTTTGAAAGTGATCTACGTTTTTTGTAGCTATTCTCAACCCTTTGCTTTTAGCAGTTGCTCCAATCAATAAGTCAGGGACAGCAATCATCTTGTTTCTTTTCTTGAGTTCTTGCTGAATGCTAACCGCCTCTTTGGCGCACTGGCTATCGAATGCTAGTAAACTGAGCCTAGCAAATAGTGCATCCCAAAACGCGGTCTGACTTTTAGTAGCCCCCAGGTATATTTCGTATTCAGTGATCACCGAAACCGCGAAGGCATATTGTTTTGAGGCAGCTAACTGATAGAAGTATGAATTAGTTTTATTCGCCTTTCTGAAGTAATCAATCAGCACTGATGTATCCAACAGAATTAGCTCGCTCGCCATTGGCTAAAGTTTTTTCGATTCTCTTCAAACTCCTGGTATTTTTTCTCGCTCATTATAGGCCCATTCGCCAGTAAGCTTTCTAACTCATCAATAGCTCCAACATTCTTTTCGCTGGAAATCTTTTCTATCTCCTGTTTCAGCTTATTTACCTCATCAATAGGTAATTGATGGATTATGGCGATTAACTGCTCGTATCCTATATTTAATTTGACTTCCATAGTTTGAAATAATTTACAGATTAACCAACTTAACTAACGAGTTTTTTGGTTTTAAGGATACCTATGTCGAATCGTATAGATTCACTCTATGGTTATGTAAAAGAAACTCTCCGTTTAACCTTTAAATATTATTTTGCTAATTCTTTGAGTGAACGGTCAAGCCATAGTTCGTACCAATCTAAAAAGTTAAGCCTTTCTGTGATTTCAAAGCAGGGATCAGGATAAATACCTTACTCGCTGCCTCGGTCGTCTATCCAAATATTACCGTACTCGACTCCATTGACTACTAAATTCATAAAAACCCCACAGCCAAAGTTAGCTATTCGCAATAACCCATTAATCCACTTGCTATCGTAGTATATTTTGTCGCGCTTTTCGTATTAGGGTTCTTCATCAAACGCTCCTTCCTCAGAAGGTTACCAAAGTCCAGATTCCAGGGTTCGGTATGGGGAAAAGGTTGGCTTAGATCGATAAGGTACGCTTGGTTATGTGAATCCAAATCCTCGTACTGACTGTTCTCCAGTGGCTCTAATCCGTAATAAGAACCGGCACCGCCGTTACCTACTTGCGCAAGAAAAGCTCGGTAGCTTGCTGGAAGTTGTATTTTATGAATTCGTTCAAACGTTACTAACTCACCCTCAGTTTTGGTTGGATTAAGATAACATTGGTGCTTTCCAGCCCCAAATATCTGGTAAATAGAATCAACTTCCTTTAACCTCACTAATTTCTCTTTTATCCGCTCAATCTGATTCATTTTCTAAGCCAAAACGAAATGATTCCAATTTCTTTGACTGAAAGCTTATTCATACTCTATAAAGATATCCTGAATAGTAAAGAAAGTAATGATAACTAAAAGGGTAAATCATCGTCTAAAATCTTATATTTTTCAATTTCCTTCTGAAGCAAAGGCTCTTTATCTCTACTTAAATAGTTTTTGACATAATGAAAAATGACTGAATTTCCTTGGAGTAAGCCATCCTTTAATATGACTAATAGTGATTGGTGCACTGAACGATCCTCAAAACTTTCTATGTATTCACCATAATGATGAACAATAAACCTTTGCTTATCCTCTTCATGACTACTAAGTGATTCATAAATAGCATAAGATATTTTTTCCCTTAATGAGGACTTATTAATAATGCTTGTAAACCAGGAGGCATATGTCCCTGCCGCATTTGTACCACCGTCGCGATTTAAAGTAGCTTGAGGAATAAGTTTAATCATTTTGTTCTCAGCCCTTAATCTGGCATCTTCGTCTATCTGATCCCAAGCTTTTTCAAAGATTGCTATGCATCTAATTATACTCGGATAAGAATCGGTAAATCTTAATTCTTCTGATACCATTTCCAGTATCTCCCGATTCTCGTTTTCATTTAGTGTCTTATATAAACTAGTCCATATATACTTTAAATTATGTATATAACATTCCTCTTTTTTTTGAAAAACCTCAATCGCAACTTCAAGTCTTTTTCCTACTGGAATATCACTTACCAGTAAATCCGCATACTTATGAGTTTGGACAAAGTCACTATCAATTACTCTTTTCAAGAATAAATCGATTGTAAATCGACCTTTCGACTGATCAACTAGCTTTAAAAGGTGATTTATAAGTATTATTATCTCAAAAGCGGCAGTTTCATCGTCTTCGTATTTTGAGTGACTTCTTGGATTTCTAAAAGCTGAATAAACGCCTCTTAATAGACTCTCAATTCCTTTCTGAACGTTTTTCTCAGATTCAGTTCTCAGATTATTAACTTTAATTTTTGGATTAGTACCGCCAAAAGCGGTGCCTATTAATGTGTTACCATCACCTGCAACTCCAGATTTCTCCCTTATCAAATCCCCTATAAACTGAATTGAATCTAAAATAGCGTTTGTATAGCTTTCAGCGAGATAGTTCCGCTTTATAGAATCCCACAACTTTTCATCAATTAGGTCTTTTAGACTTGCCATTTATATTGGGCGGTATCAATTAATAATGTGATAAATATTGCTAAAAAATCAACTTGAACCAATAGACAAGCGAAATCTAATAATAGGATGCAAAAAATGGCTGAAATTACTATTGAGTGCTTTATAATCACGTTCACTAAGCAAAAATGCGGATTATTCGTGCATTTCTCTCTATGGGTGTAACTATACGACCGGTCATCACTGAAAAGTTCGCTGGGATGAATTACATTCGATCAATCCCGGAAGAAATATTCAGCATAATCGACCTCTACTAACTGTTCATCTACCGTATCTCCTAACCGATAAGTCGTTACTAACTGGTCATATGCTATGTCCCCAACCAAATGAATCGTTACTGACCAGTTATCTACAATTGCTCAGGCTCAATAGACTATTACTAGCTAGTCATCGGCTATCGCTTGGGCTCGATAAACTACTACTGACTGGTTAAATGGAGTTGTTTTTAGCTTATAGATCGTTGCTGACTGTTTAGTGGTTTTCTCTTAGCTGGTATGGGTGGTTACTTACTGGTGGTTTTATCGAAGCTTTTACCCGTCATAGCGACTCTGGTCTGGCGAGACTCGGTCTTGAGCCAAGGGAAGCTATCTCCCATAGTGAAGGAGATCGCTTCGCGTTGCTCGCGATGACGTTGTGTAATTCAAATAAATTTGCCTGGTAGTATGATTATTAGAGCCAATGTAAACTACTCATTCACCCAGGCTTCGGCTTCAATTTCTACGAGGTAGCCTTCTCCTACCAGTTTGGCTTCTACCAGGGTGTTGGCAGGTTGAATGCTACCAAAGCGTTCGCCGTGGGCACGGGCTACGGCTTCCCAGTCGCTAATATTATTCACAAAAATGCGGGTACGCACCACATCTTCTAGCGAGCCACCTAACGACTCAATGGCTCCCTGAATTTTATCAATTACAAAGTGGGTTTGAGCGGCAGCGTCACTTCCACCGATCTGCTGAGGGCCGTGCGTAGCCGTAGTGCCCGATACCGAGATACGATCACCACTGCGCACCGCCCGGCAGTAGCCCGCCATACCTTCCCAAGAGGTACCGCTAAATACCTTCTGCCGACCACGGTAGGTCACCGGCTCATACGGCTGAGGCATAGAATCCAAGTGATGGCTCAGATCGCCAGAAGCGGTAAGGAAGGGTGGTATACGGTATTCATCGCCACAACCACCCGGAATTGTATTTAGTAGCTGCTGAGCTTGCTGTAGTTTCTGGTGATCTTCTACGTCCAGTTGAAGCTCAAATATCTTTAGGTTCTCTTGAACATATTCACTCTTTCCGAGCCGAGCGCCCAAAATTACTCCCCCTACCGCAGGCTGATCTAAAATGAAACGACTCGCCACCGTAGCCATCGGCACCTGATGCTTTTCGGCTACTTGCTGTAGTGCTTGAAGCAACGTCTGAAACTTATCCCAGCCTCCGGCAGCATCAATAAAGCGTTTATACTTCATCTGCGACCAGGTGTTTTCTTCGTCTACCTTAGGCTCCGGATTATCTAGCCACTTTTCGGTCAGAAAACCTCCAGCTAACGTACCGAAGGCCAGTATCTTCACTCCGTACTGTTGGCATACCTCAGTCATAGCTCCGTGGGCCCGTTGATCAATCAGTGAATAACAAACCTGATTAGAGACAATCTCAATACCACTGGCAACCGCTACCCGCAAATGCGCCGCATCAAAGTTGGTCACGCCCAAATGGTGAATCAGTCCTTCCTGCTTGAGCTCCTGCAACCAGAACAAACTATCCAACCAAACCGGATCAGCGTAGTTCCAGGCGTGAAACTGTAGCAAGTCCAACGAATCTGACTGCATTCGATCTAATGACAACTGCACCGCCTCTCTCACCTCTTCTTTGGTTACCGCACCCGGCTTTGGCACCCACTTGGTAAGCAGTTGCACCGGATCATCTGGGTGCTGCTTCCGAAAGGTACCAGTAATAATTTCGGCGGAGCCGTAGTGATCGGCCATATCGAAGGTAGTGAAGCCTGCTTGTACGTAGGGCTGCATCGCTTGAGCAGTAGCTTGGGCATCCAGCGTTTGCCCATCGCGTTCCATATCAGCAATCTGCCACAAACCCGTGAGTACGCGAGATATTTTTAGATCAGGAGCTAGTTCAGTGTAGGTGACCATTGGAAAAATTTGAAAGTTTAGAACGGGGTACCGTCTAGATTAGAGCTCTACCATAAAAACTTATAATGCCAAAAATAAGCATTTTTGCTTGTTCATTTTTGTCTGGGAGACTCCGTCCCGGTGGGGCCCACTTGACACAAAAACGCACCGCGCGGCGGCCGCCAAAAAAGTCAATCGAACCGCCGAGCGGAAAAAATAATAGCCATACACACAAAGCTCTCGCAGCAAGCACGATTTTTTCTACCCAGCGCGCTGAATATCAACAGTTTACTTTTTTGAAATTTAATACAAGATGTTATTCAGGAGGTAATGTAGAAAATTGACGATGAAGGTCAACACCTCTTTTCTTGAGGGAAGACCAGCGGACGAAAAATAATACTGAGGCTAACAACATCACAATCAGCCAAATATAAGTAGAATGAAAGTACCAGGCTTCAGTCTCGCTACTCAAGTCTTTCCAGGTATGGATGATTAAAAAACCAGCAAGCACTAGCGTTCCTACCCAGCCTAATAACTTTCGGATTGACTGGCTTTTGATAATGCTAATCTTCTGAGCCAGGCCAGGGTTTACCTGCGAGATGGTAATCAGGGTTAGGCACATCAGTAGGAAATTGACCATCATAGAGGTGACCATAATATCGATGCCAAGAAAGAAGTCTCCGGCAAAATGGCTACCCAGAATACCTACTGAAGCCATGCCCCCGCTCAGCAGCAGTGCCAGATGGGGAGTATGCCAGACCGGATGTATCGTCGTAATCTTCTTAGGAAAAATGCCATCTTCCGCCCAGGCAAACATCAGTCGGGATACCGACAACAGCATGGCGGGTAAGTCATTAATCAGGGCGATAGCCGCTCCGGCTACAATGGCTACTGCTAACCCCGCTGGAAGTACGTAACGCAATAGCCCAGGCGCACTAATATCTTGCTGCATTGCTTCCTGCGCGACGAACTGCCAAGGTACGGTATGATACACCGCTGCCGTAAACAAAAAGTAAAAACTTCCTACCACAGTAATCGCCAGAGCAATGGCTAATGGTAAATTACGATTAGGATTCTTAGCTTCCCCTCCCGCCTGAGCGATTGAATCAAAACCGATAAAGCTAGAAAACAACAAAGCTGCCGCGGCTAAGAAGGTAGGCCAGTGAAACATAGCTTCGGCATCGGTCGCTAAGGCTTGCCCTTGCTGTTCTTGTAATCCAGCAGCAAAGTCAGCCGGAGAAAACCAGAAGCCCGCAACAATGACAATTGCTCCCAGCCCAAACATCAGAAACATGAGCGGAATAATAGTTCGCTCGTAAAACTTAGCTCCCCGAATGTTCACCAGTACGAACGTCCATAATAGCAGCAACGCCAAACTCACCCGCACCCAACCGATTTCCAACCAAGTAGCTAACCCCGGCCAGTCCAGCCCAATAGCAATATCCCGAAAAAACGGAATTACTACATAGGCAATTACCCCAATAACAATCGACAACCCAAACCACTGCGAGAAACTAGCCACAAACCCCAGGTAGGGATATAGCCCCCGACTAGCGTACAGATAACTTCCTCCCGCCCGAGGCATAGCCGAAGCCAACAAACTGTAAGCAAAAGCCGCTAACACCGCTGGCACCGCCGCTAGCAAAAACGCTGGAAGCACGTAAGGACCAATACCCGGCACATTGCGCTGAATCATAAAGGGCACTACGTTGATCGATGCCCCGAGCATAGAGCAGATTCCGGTAGCGGCTAGTCCGAGTAGACCAAGGCGGCGAACGAGTCCCGTAGATGATTTTATCGTAGTTGTGTCAGCCATTGAAGGAGCGAAAATGCAATTTTTTGGGAATCAATACTAATGAAAGGTGATAATGAATAATGACTGATGAGTAATGACAATTGAGCCATGAAACCGGGCGTCGGGCGCAAATAAAGCAATTGACTAACTAAAGCACATATTTTTTGAACAAATCATCCAGCACCGCTTTTGGGTCAGAACACAAACCGGGGTGGACTTTGGAGGCTTGGATGATGGTGCTGCGGGTAGCGGTTAGCCAACGGAACCGGCTGGCGGGGTCAAGTTGAGCAATAGGTTGGTTTTTAGCTTTTCCCTGACAGATAGCATCCCAGGCTTCTAGGTATTGCTCCAACTCTGTAAGATCAATCTCAGATGAGAAAGCCTGTAACCGTTGGACATCAAGCTGATATTTCATTTGGAGAAACCGCTTCCCTTTGCAGAATAGGATGACGCCTATATTCAAAAACTCCTCCCGCTCTACCCGAGGGACATAGCGGATGAAGGCGTACTCATACACTTGCTTGTCGGGCATCAGTAGCTTCTTTAGCGAGTAAATCAATATTGGATAAGCGAGTGGTGATCACTGACACATAGACCTCCTTTTTCTCTTCTGAGCTAATATCCTCTCCTTCTTCCACCAGCCAGTCATCAGGAATGACCGCTACAATATTCTTTATGGTTTCGGGAGAAAGTGTCGATTGAATCTCTTGAGAGGCTGAGTCTAGTTGAGTAGCGCGGTTAAGCATTACATGATCTTTCACTAACGGAAAAGTACGCTGAGCGTGGTCTTGCCAATTATCCCAGGAATGATGGAAGTACAGACTGGCTCCGTGATCAATCAGCCACAGCTCCCGGTGCCAGTTCAGCATATTCGTGTTCTTGTAGGTACGATCCACGTTAGCGATGATGCTATCTAGCAGCAGAACTTTTGAGGCAGTGAGCGGGTCGGCTACGGAAACCAGTGGATCGTAAGTGATGGCTCCGGATAAATAGTGCAAGCCTAAATTTAGCCCCACACTAAATTTCAGCAAATCCTGTATTTCTTCGTCTGGCTCAATCTTACTAAATGACTCGTCTAGATTCATGAAGACCAACTCGGGTACCTTCAGCCCGATAGCTCTAGCCAGCTCGCCCCCAATGAGTTCGGCAATCAGTGCCTTTTTCCCCTGCCCTGCTCCCCGAAATTTTAGTACGTACAGAAATCCATCATCAGCCTCCACAATCGCTGGTAAAGACCCTCCTTCCCGTAGGGGTTGCATATACCGAACTACGTCTACCGTTCGTATCTCCGGTTTATTCATGTGCCCAAGATACTACTTTAGGCAATTCTATCAGTAAAAATATGGAAGCAACCAGTAGCAGGCTATGAATTACGAAGCATCCTCAGACTCGGCTACCTTCCGTAGCTTGGTCTTTCCAGCATCATTTACTTCTACTTGAGCGTCGCCTCGGTATTCTACTCGTCCGGCTCCACTAATCTGAGCATCTAGGCTATCGCTTACATTAATGACTGCCTCGGAAGCCGCTCGACTTTCAATTTGCACCACACTAGCACTTAAATCAAGAGCTCTGAGCCGAGATGATCCGCCCAAATCAGCCTCTAGCCACTGAGACTCACCCAGAAGCCGCGCATCAGCATCCCCGGTCATACTAATACTTACTGAATCAGCATCTACCTCAGCCAGTAATTTTGCCGAACCGGATAAATCAACATTCAGGTTTTGGTTGGAAAACTTCGTTAGGGTAGCATCAGCATCGCCCTTTAGTCGCAGTTGTTGTAAAGCCGGCATATTGATTTTGACATCATAGACCTCCTCTTGACGGTTGGTGTAGTTACCATTGTAGTAGATTTCTAACCTTCGTCCGTCCATATTAGCCTGCATCCTGCTGAGAGGAAGGCCGTTTGCAGTTACATCTACCGAGTATTCCTCAGCCGGGCTAATTTCCACCCGAAAAGGTCCTCGCACCTCTACCGATTCAAAGTCACGTAGCCCGAGGCGGTAGCTTTCGCCACCTGCTTCATTGGTAAAGCTATCTAAAGTATCGAGAGAAGTGGTTGGCTCACTCTCATTCTCTGGACAGGTTGTGCAGATCAATCCTTTTTCCGTAAACATAAAGGTATTACCGGGTAAGTCGTATCTTCGGTAGCCGTGACGATACAGCGTATTTCTTAGTATCTCCGTAAGGTTACGCTCCATCTGGAAGGGTTGATTGTAGGGTATATATAGCGTTAGATCCAACTCTTGTGCTCGAAACTTTGCTCCTTCTTTGAAAGTATATATCGGAGGAAAAGACACTGTTGAATCTTGTACTTGCACGTTATAAGTTACGAGTTGAGCGTTTTCTATAGCTCTCTTACGACTACTGCCTCTAGCCTGAAAGGTCTTCTCAAGTTTGTACTGTTCACTATCATGTCCCATCACAAATAGTACCACTTGGGAATCATCATATTCAGGGTATTCGGTAAGTTGTAAGATGGCCGTTTCGCCATTAATTGATAGTTCTTCACTCTCGGTATACCGGGCTTCTTCTCTAAAGTCCATTACTACCGGAGGTACAGTGGCCGCTAGGCCAATTAGGCAGACAAACCATAATCCTACTCCCGTCCAAACTACGGCTGAGCGCAGTAAACTACGGCGGGCAATCACTGAGATACCGCTAATCACCAGTCCGAGGGTAGCTAGTAAAAGCGCCCCGATCAGGAATACGATACTCGCGGGAGAAAAACTGTTTTGGATAACCTCCATTGGAATATTTACCCCAAGCTGAAAGGGTTCCAACGTAGCTAAGCCTAGCGATACTCCAGAAATAGCAAGTAAAGATAGAAGAAAAGCGACACCAATGAGAATTAGCAGCAAACCGAATAATACACGAGCAGCATCTCCAATAAATACTAGAAACGCCCCCAGCCCTTTCCCCAAGTTAGCAAAGATGACTGCTACCAGACGGAAGGGAAAGAGCACGACTTTCAGCAGCGTACTCTCTTCGCCACTCTCGCTTACGCTAAAGTTTTTTTTTACACTGGACTCAATGTTAGAGAGCGTCACGGGTTCGCCCTTCATCTGCATACGGTCAGTAATGGTTTTGGCCTGAGGGGTGATAATCCACAGTACCAGGTAGATAATCAATCCGCCACCGCCGAATAAGGCTGCTAGGACAAACAAAAGGCGAAGTACGGTAGCATCAGTGCCAAAGTAGGAAGCTAAACCACCGGCAACTCCCCCGATAACTTCATCGTCAGGATTACGAAACAGCTTCTTAATTTTCTCACCCTGCTCCAGATCGGGTCGCCCGGGTACTACAATCCAGAAAACGATATAAGTGATAAAGGTAATAGTACTCAGGGCACCGAAAGTGATGAATGCGTCAGCAAATAAGCAAAAAATCAGTAGCAGGCGAATCCAGAGCGGATCGGTACGGAAGTAGTGAGCCACTCCGGCTGCTACTCCACCTAAAATTTTCCGCTGGGTATCGCGATAGAGGCGACGGCGGTCGTCGGTATCTTCATAAAAAGATTGACCTCCAGTTTGATTTTTTGAGTTTTCGGCATAAGTATAAGCTTCTTCTTCGCCATAATCTTGAGCAGCGAAGTCTTCTACACTGCCCATCGTAGCGACCACTCCATCTACATCTTCCTTCGTAATTACCTGCTTGGAAGAATTCAGCTTTTTAAGAAAGATTTCGGCAATACGACTCTCAATATCGTCCGTAATTTCTTTGCTGTCTTCGTAGTTGGAAAAATAGCGGGATATGGAGTCCAGATAGCTTCGTAACAATTCGTAACCATCCTCCTCCACATGAAAGATTATGCCACTAATGTTAATACTTATATTTCGTTTCATGATTGCGATGATTTTTGGGGGTCGGTAACGGTCGTCGGCAGACTCTCGCTACCGTTATTATTTGTTGTTATTTGGTTTGTTGATTTGACTAATTCTTCCCAAGTTGTTTTGAGCTGGGTTAGGAAGTCTTGTCCAGCCTGAGTAAGGGTGTAATACTTACGGGGCGGCCCAGAAGTTGACTCTACCCATTGATAATCGACCAGTCCGGCTTTTCGCAGACGGGTCAGCAGCGGGTAAAGTGTTCCTTCCACCACCATAATCTTAGCTGAAGTTAACTCCTCCAGCATATCGGAGGCATATACTTCGCCTCGGGAGATGATGTGCAGAATGCAGTATTCTAAAATACCTTTTCGCATCTGCACCTGAGTGTTTTCAATTTTCATGAATCCATTATTTTCTTGGGTTAATGTTGTTTTACTGGTTTAGGTTAATATGCCAGGTTTCTAACTTGCTTCAAGTTAGACGGGTAAAAACCCACCTGAAACCAAGTTTTGCTTTCAGGTTTAACCCGCACTGCTTTTTCTTTCGGCTGACCATTACTTTGAGCCGGGGGTGATGACCACACCCCGACTAAAACAGCAATGGCAATCACTATGATTTGCACCAGAAGTTTTGATTGAGATAGCAGTTGTAACATCTTGGTTTAATATTGTTTCTGACAAAGGTATCGTATAGTACTTTGTTATACAAGGTATCTGGTAAGAAAGTTACATTTCCTGAATTATATTTTCAACTTTTTTTGATATTATTCTCATTAAATATCTGATAATCAGTTTTTTATATTGATGCGGATTGACGGCTAATTTTTTATTATCTTCGCTACACACTCAACTTTTTACTATGTTCCATGCTTTTTCAAACTCTAATTTTTACACTAGTCAGGTCATTTTTTCTTATTTCATTTACTATTTCTAAGGCCTTACTCTTTGCCAATCCTCCTGACACGTTGGATCATTTTCCTAGTTATCGGATAGAAGGAGGAAAGCCTGCTTTTTACGATAAAGTAGGTAAGACGATCATTTACCCTTATTCAGCTATCCAAAGTAAAATTGTGGGTACTTCTGTTATGTCTTTTGTATTAGCTCCTGATGGGAAAATTACCGATTATCAAATCGTTAATTCACTTAGTAAAGACATCGATTATGAGCTAGTTAAAGCTTTTAAAGAGGCTGAAGATTTATGGTTACCCGACGCACAAGAAGACAAACATTACATTATTTTTGTGCCCATTATTTTTTTGCTTAACGACACTGAATTTCCGCTTTCAGCCCATGAGGCAGGATTTATGATGGAGGAGATAAAAATTGAAGCAGTAGTTGCTAATCTGGGTCGAGCGAATAATTACAATTTCCATTTAGAAAAAGCGAAAAGATCATACGAGAAACGCCGATACCGTAAAGCCCTACGCCACTTAAACGAACTTATTGAACGAAACCCGTTTAGTGCCGAGCTGTACAAGTTGCGCGGCTTTTCTCACTACAAACTCAATAAGCAAAAGGAAGCTTGCCTTGATTATCAAAAAATTAAGACCTTACTGCACCAGGCTATCCCGCCAGCCGCTCGAAATATTTGCATTGGTGACCAAGAGCAGTAAGGCTTCAAGCCTCTTCATTTTGCTGAACATCAAACCTTGCGCTTAGTTGAATAGCTGTGCAAACCCACGAACTTCATCAGGAGTACTTGAAGCTAACGAACAAAGTACTGCCCCAAATGGCCAGTGAGCAATGTTTACCTATTCGGTTCAATCACTGCTTTCAGCGGGTGATCTTAAACACGTTATTTCAGGATTGCTGGTACAATCACCTAGACCGCAATAGTAAACTTCCCGCCTATCGTCAGTTATCCGAAGACCAATTAAGGCAAGCCAATGCGATTGCTCAATCTATGATTGATTCTTCCCAAACTGGCAATCAGCTGAATTGGCAGAGTTTAGTTTATCGTGGAAAAATTAATCGCTCAAAAATTACAAGTAACGTATGATCTCCTCCCAACCATCTCTAGAAGAACTATTCGACCACGTTTGGGGAATGCTGGTACGAGGCGGGGCTGATGGCAGGCATCCGTACCACTTCCCATCTTTCGCGACTATTCATAATCAGCGAGGTATAGAACAACGTACCGTAGTGCTACGAAAGGCTGATAAAGGGAAGAGACAGCTTATTTGCTATTCGGATATGCGCACTAGAAAAGTAGCTGGACTCGCGGAGAACGAGCAAGCCCATTGGTTATTTTACAATCACGGTAGTAAAGAGCAAATCCGGGCAAGAGTAACTACCCAGTTACATCATCAGGATGAAAGTAGTAACGAAAAGTGGGTAACTATTCCTCCCAAAAACCGGGGCGATTATTTAGGACCCGTTCCTCCTGGCAACTTAACCGATGAACATACTGATAACCGCCCAGTCAGTTTCAAGCAAAATCCTACTGAGGAAAACACTCAATCAGGATATAAGAATTTTGCATTGATTGTCAGCACTGTCTATCATCTGGATTTTCTTAAACTAAGCCGAGACGGACATATCCGGGCTCAATTTAACTGGCGTGATGATAAATGGGAAAAGAGCTGGGTTGCCCCCTAAACAAAAGCAAAAAGATCGGTAAACAAAACTGCTCCAATGGCTGCCAGTAGTACTAGTGTGAGTAAAATGGAAGATGGGCTACCAAAAGCAACTTTAAAAATTTTATCCATTAGTGGGTTTCCGTTTTATCTGCCACTGGGTCTACTTCTACAGTCTCTTCACCAGCTTCTTTATCTTCTTCTTGCACAGACAAAAAATGGGTGAAAGTTAGGGCAGCAATGATTCCCAGTAATCCCCCAACAATCCATGTAAACAACTCTAGACCTTCGGTTCCGTTAGCATCAAACATATTTTCAATAATTAAATTTTAGACAATTTTAGTATTACTATTCAAATGTTTTGGCCTCTGAGTTTAGAGTTCTATCACTACAATGGCTAAGGATAATATACTCAAGACCCTAAACCCAAAAACTCTGAACACCATAACAGGATGTTCCGCAATTTTACCAAAATAGTTAAAAACATACTAGCTTTGTCGCTTAACAATCAGATAAACTTTTGCTAGAATCTTACTTCATCAACTGAACTTGTAGGAAGCTTGTTTTTTAAAGTAAATTCTCGGCCTGACTCAGTGCTATGAAAACTTATTTACGAATACTTTCTTTTGCCAAGCCCTACCGCCGTTTTATTCCGCAGTACTTACTTTTTGCTTCGCTTTCTATACTATTCGGGCTGATTAACCTCACCTTACTCATTCCGCTATTTGAAGTGTTATTCAATCAAGTTGATGAAACTATGTTAACCGAAATGCGCAATGCTCCAGCATTTTCACTTTCGGTAGACTACGTAATAAATACATTCAATTACTATTTTCTAGCGATTGTGGATACGCGAGGCAAAGTTGGGGCATTAACATTTGTTTGCGGGATCATTGTAATTTCTGTATTTCTCTCAAATCTGTTCCGTTACGTATCGGGGTTGACTCTGGCAAAAATTAGGGCTTCAGTAATCCAGAAGCTGCGAATGCGAATTTTTGATCAAGTATCACAACTCCACCTGGGGTACTTCACCAATGAGCAAAAGGGTGATATTATGTCGCGTATGACTAATGATGTGCAGGAAGTAGAAAACTCCGTGGTAAATACTCTGAAGGTTGCTTTTCGTGATCCAGCTACTATTATTGGTTATTTTGCGGTACTGCTGCTGATGTCGCCCCAACTCACCGTTTTTGTGCTGCTGGTTTTAGTGCTTTCGGGAGTTATTATCTCGCAGATTAACAAGCGACTAAAGAAAAAGGCCACCGAAAGCCAGGAGTCCTTAGGGCGAATTGTAGGTATTCTGGATGAAGTGCTGTCAGGAATGCGGATTGTCAAAGCTTTTAACGCCCGCCCTCTAATTCAGCATACGTTTGAGAAGGAAGTACAGCATTACGCCCGCACTAACGTAGCAATGGCGCGTAAGCAAGAGTTGGCTTCTCCTACTTCCGAGTTTCTGGGGGTCACGGTTGTTGCCGGCATTCTATTGTTTGGGGGAATTCTGGTGCTTAATAACGACTCATCACTCAGTGCGAGCGAGTTTATTACATACATAATCATTTTCTCTCAAATGCTGAATCCCGCTCGTTCTATCACGAATGCTATCAGTAGTATTCAGCGGGGGTTAGCTTCAGGAGAGCGGATTTTCCGGATTGTTGATACTCAGCCCCAGATTGTTGAAAAAGAGAATGCCCGTCCCCTACCTGCTTTTGAACGGGAAATTCGGTTTGAGAATATTTCGTTTGCTTATGAAGATGAATTAGTACTACAAAACATTAACCTCACGCTCGAAAAAGGGAAAACAATTGCTCTGGTTGGCCCGTCAGGTGGAGGAAAATCTACGCTGGCTGATCTACTGCCCCGTTTTTACGATCCTACGGAGGGAAATATATTCTTGGATGATGTACCGCTTGATGAGTATCAGATCAAAGCGTTGCGCCAGCATATGGGTATTGTAACCCAGGAATCTATTCTCTTCAACAACACTATTTTCAATAACATTACCTTTGGCAAACCTGATGCTACTGAAGAAGAAGTAGTTCAAGCCGCTAAGATTGCTAACGCTCACGAATTCATTCTGGAAACGCCTGAGCAATACCAAACCGTGGTAGGTGAGCGAGGCTCTAAACTATCGGGTGGACAACGGCAACGGATTAGCATTGCTCGCGCCGTGCTCAAAAACCCTGCTATTTTGGTTTTAGACGAAGCCACTTCCGCCTTAGATTCAGAGTCAGAGCGGTTGGTACAGGAAGCTCTGACCCATTTAATGCAAAACCGAACTTCGCTGGTAATTGCCCATCGGCTTAGCACTATTCAGCACGCAGATGAAATTGTGGTCGTGCAACAGGGAAGAATTGTAGAGCGAGGTACTCACCTTGAATTGGTAGAAGAAGGCGGCTTATACCGGAAACTGACCCAGATGCAGACGGTATGACCACAAACAAAGTAGATATAAGCACGTGTTATTACTATAACCAACCGTATTAGACTAAATACAACCACTTACTAGCTCATGAAACCTATTCGCTTGTTTTTTTACGTATTGCTATTTTTTTTTCACCTAGCATTGGTAGCTTTCGCTTTTAGCCTGGATGACTCGGTAGCCCAAAGCTTGGCAGAAAGTGCGGGCACTATCCGTACTATTACCCTAATCGGACTAGCGATGTTTCTCATTGTTTTCGCCTGGGCCATGCTTGATAGGCGGCTTTATCAAAGCAAAATTGCCAAGCTGGAAGCAGAAAAAAACGAAATTAAAGCCCAAGTATACGACATGAAACGACGGGAAGACCAGATAGACGAGGAAATCAAATCCTTTGAGTCATCTCTTGAGCCCAAAAAATCCACCCCTGAAGATTCCTCAGATACCGACCAAAAGAAGCTTACATGATTGATCTAATCCGAGCTGAGCTCGATGAGGCTACTCAACTACTAGAAAAAGTACGGCAGGATGAAAAACTGCTAACTCAAGTTGAGCGAGCAGCTACTATTTTTGCCCAAACCATCCGAAACGGTGGAAAAATTATTAGTTGTGGTAACGGTGGTTCTCACTGCGATGCTATGCACTTCGCCGAAGAACTCAGTGGACGCTACCGTGATGAGCGAATGGCTCTTCCCGCTATTGCGATCTCTGACCCCAGCCATATTTCCTGCGTCAGCAATGACTATGGCTACGACCAAATCTTCTCTCGTTTTATTGAAGGATTAGGTCAGCCCCAGGATGCTTTACTCGCTATTAGTACCAGCGGCAACTCTCCTAATATTATTAAAGCCGTGGAAGCTGCCGAGGCTAAGGACATGAAAACCATAGTTCTCACTGGAAAAAACGGCGGAAAACTAGCCGAAAAAGCTGATGTTGAAATCCGCGTACCCCATTTTGGCTATGCTGACCGCATTCAAGAAATCCACATCAAAGTCATCCACATCCTTATTCTTCTTATTGAGAAACAAGTAGTTGTGAAAAGCTAATTCACTTGTTTTCCTACATAGCTGCTGAAATACGTGTAATCAAGTTGTGTGGGTTTTACCTGTTTATCACTTTAGTGCGATAGTGTTTAGGTGTTCAAATTATTCATGAACATAAGAATACACAAACGCTTGAATACATAATGATTTCCATTATCAACTAATAAAAATGTTAGCAAAGACGTTTGGTGGAGCGGTTTTCGGAGTGGATGCGTACTTAATTACGATTGAGGTGAGTGTGGGTCAGGGCACTAAATTTTTTATGGTAGGATTACCCGACAGCGCGGTAAAGGAAAGTGAGCAGCGGGTGGAGGCTGCCATCAAGCACTCTGGCTACGCCATGCCCCGCATCAAAACGGTGGTAAATCTGGCTCCAGCTGATATTCGCAAAGAAGGTTCAGCTTATGACCTACCCATCGCCGTAGGAATACTGGCTGCATCAGGGCAAATTCAGGATACGCTACTATCCAAGTATTTAATAATGGGTGAGCTTTCATTGGATGGTATTCTGCGACCTATCAAAGGAGTACTGCCTATTGCAGTAGAAGCCCGTAAACACGGTTACCAAGGTTTTATTTTACCCAAAGAAAATGCGCGGGAAGCCGCCATTGTAAACAATCTGGAAGTAATTGGGGTAGAAACTCTGAGTGAAACGATTGGCTTTCTGCAAGGCAAACAAGCCATTGAACCCTTCTGGCACGAAACCCGCGATGTATTCTTTGAAGAAATCAATCAATTTGCCGTAGACTTCTCGGATGTACAGGGGCACGAAAGCATCAAACGAGCATTAGAAGTAGCCGCTGCCGGAGGGCATAACGTTATCATGGTCGGCCCGCCCGGTTCGGGTAAAACTATGCTGGCGAGACGTATTCCAACTATTCTTCCTCCGCTCACGCTACACGAAGCTCTGGAAACTACTAAAATTCACTCTGTAGCAGGTAAACTGGGTGGGAATAACTCGCTGATCGCCCAACGTCCATTTTGCGCGCCCCATCACACCATTAGTGATGCGGCCTTAGTTGGTGGGGGTAATATTCCTCAGCCCGGTCAGATTTCACTAGCGCATAATGGCATTCTGTTTCTAGATGAATTGCCGGAGTTCAAACGAACAGTCTTGGAAGTACTACGTCAACCGCTGGAAGAGCGGGCAGTCACCATCTCCCGGGCAAAGGGAACGGTGAATTTTCCGGCTAACTTTATGCTAATCGCTAGTATGAACCCTAGCCCTTCCGGCGATTTTTTCGACGCCCAAACCGGAGGTCACCCCGATTCACCTACGGCAGTGCAACGCTATCTCAATAAAATCAGTGGCCCATTGCTTGATCGTATCGATATTCACGTAGAAGTAAATCCGGTTCCATTTGACGAGATGACCGCTGACCGTAAAACTGAAAGCAGTAAAGTCATTCGGCAACGAGTGATTACCGCCCGGCGACGACAGACCGAACGGTTTAAAGAATCTACTGTCTACTGCAACGCCATGATGCCTCCCCCGATGGTAAAAGAAATCTGCAAAATATCCCCTGCTGGAAAAACCCTACTTAAAACCGCTATGGAAAGACTTGGTTTATCCTCTCGAGCCTACGATCGTATCCTAAAAGTCTCCCGTACCATTGCTGACTTAGCCGGAATCGACGATATTGCGGTAGAGCACCTCGCCGAAGCCATCCAGTACCGTAGCCTCGACCGTGAAGGGTGGAACGGGTAAGGATGTATTGCAATACATCCTTACCCGTTCCACCTACGTAAACAATTTCCTCTTGAAGTAGCAGTTGTTACAATAATCGTCTACTTTTGGCTTTGGAAAATTTAGAAAAATGAAGCAAAACTTATTTGTATACTTTAGCTCAGCCATAATTCTGGTGATTTTCCAGTATTGCGCTCCAACCAAAACTATCAGTACCCAGGGGGCTGAAGAATATAGCGAAGAATTAAGTCCCTACCGAATTCACTACACTGACTCTATTGCTCAAGCTAATGTTACTTCCAGCGAGCCAAATCCTGAGCAGGTAATTTCATCCGTTTCTACTTTACCTACTCCCAACGCCGTTACTGGAGAAATTGAGGATTACTTTGATGCCGTGGATAAACAACACCAGGAGAAAAATGAGTACCCAGGCTTCACGCTTCAGGTATACACTGGTAATAGTCGAGAAGAAGCCAACGAAGCTAAACTCAAAGTTTACAAGGCGTTACCCGATGCCGAACCCGCTGTGCGGTTCTCAACCATTTGGCGCACCAGAGTGGGCGAATATGCCTCCCGCTTAGAAGCCCAACAGGACTACTTTGCTCTGCGGAAGTATTTCCCTAATGTGTTGCTAGTACCTGAAACCTTTCGAGCGGTGGATTAACCCCAGACCTGTACAGATACATGGAATCGTTACTACCAAAAATAAAATTACTCTCGCGAGAACTCGCCGAAAGTACCATTAGCTACCGCCGTCATTTGCACCAGCATCCGGAATTATCTTTTCAAGAGCACCAAACAGCACGCTTTGTCTCTGAAACCTTGACTTCTTTCGGCCTGTCGCCCCAGACCGGAGTAGCGGACACAGGAGTAACTGCCCTGATTGAGGGAAAGAAGCCCTCTTCTAAAGTAGTCGCCCTGAGGGCAGATATGGACGCACTTCCTATCCATGAAGCGAATGATGTTCCGTACAAATCTAAAAATGAGGGCGTGATGCATGCTTGCGGTCACGATGTGCATACGGCTTCCCTACTCGGAGCCGCTGGAATTCTTCAGCAACTACGAGATGAATTCGAGGGTACTGTAAAGCTAGTCTTTCAACCGGGTGAAGAACGGTTTCCGGGAGGAGCTTCACTGATGATTAAGGAAGGAGTATTACAAAATCCGACCCCACAAGCCATGCTGGGTCAGCATGTGTTACCTTTCCTTCCAGCGGGAAAAGTAGGTTTTCGCGAAGGAATGTATATGGCTAGTGCTGATGAAATTTATCTGACTGTTCGGGGAAAAGGTGGACACGCGGCTATGCCTGACAGTAACATTGACCCGGTGATGATTACTGCTCAATTGTTAGTAACCCTTCAACAAGTGGTTAGTCGAACTGCTAATCCTAAAATACCTTCGGTGCTTTCTTTCGGAAAAGTAATCGCTCAGGGAGCGACCAATGTCATTCCCAATGAGGTACACCTTGAAGGTACTTTTCGCACACTCAACGAAGAATGGCGACATCAGGCTCACCAGAGAATAAAAGATATTGCCCACAGTATATGCAGTGGTCTCGGCGGCTCTTGCGATGTAGATATTAAGGTAGGCTACCCTTTCCTCCAGAATAATCCGGAGCTAACTCGTCGCTCAAAACAACTGGCAACCGATTACTTAGGTGAAGAAAATGTGGTAGATCTAGATTTATGGATGGCTGCCGAGGATTTTGCCTACTATACCCATCACGTAGATGCCTGTTTCTATCGCTTGGGTACGGGTAACGAGGCGCGAGGCATCAACTCCTCAGTTCACACCCCCACCTTTGATATTGATGAACATGCGCTGGAAATTGGTCCGGGGTTAATGGCATGGCTAGCCGTTGCTGAGTTAGATTCAGAGGTTTAAGACAGAAAAATATAGCCAATATTAAGCACTAATAATAAACCTACTAATAACCAGTAAAGCACTCTGGCCTGCTTAGATGCCTTCCCAAAAATAAGGCAATGAAACCCATATTCAGCCCGATGTTCGTAGGGGGTTTTCATGACAAATTGATTTTGACTACTGGAAGCAATGTTACGTAATTGTTAATAATGTTAATAAATTGTTACCTAAATACCTACGTATATTTTAAACAATATCTTCCAAAGATTGGCACTATTTTTCTATTAAGCATCTGCTTTTCTAGTATCTGTCAAGCTACTACCCAAAATTACCGCCTCACTCTTACCGAAACCCCATCCTCCTCCCTACTCATCGGATGGGAACTCATCGGCGGTTGCCCCGATTTGCAACGAGTGTACTACGACACAGTAGACCACGGGCAAGACACCGCCGCCTACGCTTTCCAATCCACCATCACAGCTTCTAATTTCCATCAGGGAATGGAAAATTATTTTTGCCACTTAAAAGAATTGCAGCCCGATACCGAATATTACCTTGTTATTGGTGAAGATGAAGGGATCAGTCCTCGCTTGATTGCTCAAACACTTTCCTCGACAAAAGCTCACTGGCAAGGTGGCTGGATTTCACCCGAACTAGTAAGTGACTTAAAAGTCTGGTCCCAACTAGCCCAACAGAGCTATAAAGAAGCTTTAGACTTTGTAATATTAGATGGTTTGGTAAACCTAAACACTGAAGATGATTGGCGAAAGTGGTTGGATGCTTGGCAGCCTAGTACTTACGAAAAGAAGCTCATTCCAATAGTAACGGCCAGCTGGGTTTCTCCTGATGCTCAGTACTTACTCAATATTTCCGATAAAAAATTAAGGCACTACCCTATTGCAAGCCAAAGCACTTTGTTAATCACAGAATCAGCGAAAGTGAAAAAACGATTCTGGAAGTCCATATCTGACTCATCTTTAGTGATTTGGTACAGCTCAAAAGATATTAAAAAACTGTCAGAAAAGGTCGATTTAGCCCTAATAAACGCTGACTGGCAAGAATCCTCGCCTCCCAACACCTTTCATTTTCCGAGCGGGCAAGATATGGTAGTACTTGAGAAGACAGACGAAAAACTACAAATTCGTTCTTTAGAGAGAAGCCTGCTATTTGAGATGTTTCTTAACTGAAGTATTTCAGTACCTCAACCCGAAACCCCTCGTTTACCGCCATTGCTAGTAACACCGACACAATTAGACCAATGGTCGCCAGGCCTACATCCTTTCCGATCATTCGCAGAGCACCGCCTACACTTTTTCTTCGCTCTTCACCATTACTTTTCTGACGCAACCGAATTCCCAGTTCACGCCCACCCAAGAGACCAATAAATACCCAAGTTGTACTCATAGGAATAGTACTAATGGTGAGTTTATAGATCAGAATCAGAGCGTAAACAAAGTCAATAACCGTTGCTGCCCGAATGTCAGTCACTTCACTCTTTTCATTTACAATATCTTGAATTTTATCTCCTTTCAGAAAGAAGATCAACCCTAAGCCCAAAAATACAATCAGAGCAAAGCCCAGAAACTGAAATCCTCCTAGTGAACGAGGGAGATAAATCGCAATATTCGCAGCATCCTGCATAATCCAGACCGACCAAAGAGTGCCGCTAGTAACCCACTGAGCTACTGCCCAACCCACGGCGGGTTTTCCCACAAAATACTTACGAGTTAGGTTAGTAATCAGAAACCAAACCGCTAGCCCCAAAACAAATGCAATTAGGTAAGCTGTCAAACTCTTATTGATTACTGAACCCACCGCGCTGGGGCTAACAGCGAAGCTACTCAATAACAAAAACGTGGTGGAGACTGGCATTCTTAGCCGGGTAAGAATCAGCAAGAAGATTGGAGCCGCAATCTGTAAAAAGGCAAAGTTATCTGGTTGGGGAAACGATAAACTTCCATCCGCCTCTGTAGTCCGCAAACGCCCAAAAGATACACCACCATCGTACATCAACCAGCCAATGGTCACTGTAGCCAAGAAAATCCCGCCGATATACAACCAGAGAACATACCAGCGACGATCAGCATTAGAGGCAATGAACGTTCCTAATGTCTGAATACTATCGTTAGAAACCGCTGAGTACGCCGCTATCAAAAAACCAAACCACATGGCTACACCTGGGTAAGGATAGACCACCGCAGCCACAAAAAAAAGAACCCCTATTAATAAAATAAACGTTCTTTCTTCCTTAACTAAATCAAAAAACTGGAAGATTACCTCCCTAAATTGATTAGAATTATTAGTTTGATTCTTCGTAGTAGGCATGGTTAGTGAAAATTAGCTCAATGATACTAATTATGCTGCGCAAAAAAAATTGAGACCCAATCTAAGTGTTTATCTAACAAATTATCTGATTCGGCAACGAATTGAGATAGTAGATTGTTAGCATTGTGCCCGAGTAAGTATTGCCCAACACTTTTAAAAGAAAATTCAGTGATTGAGTTTGATCAGTTCACATTAGATAATGGGTTACGAGTACTAGTACATACCGACCGTTCAGTGCCCATTGTTGCTACTAATATTTTATACAATGTAGGCTCCCGCGATGAGGATGAGAACAAAACAGGCTTTGCCCACCTGTTTGAACACTTAATGTTTGGGGGGTCAGTCAACATTCCTACGTTTGATGAGCCTTTACAGATTGTTGGGGGCGAAAACAATGCTTTCACTAATCCTGATATTACTAACTATTATATTACCGTCCCGGCAGCTAATTTAGAGACAGCTTTCTGGTTAGAGTCGGATCGCATGCTGAGTCTTTCGTTTGATCCTAAGGTCTTGGAAGTACAACGTAAAGTGGTAATTGAAGAATACAAACAAAATTACCTGAATCAGCCGTACGGCGATGCCTTGATGTCGCTAAAAGCTTTAGCTTACCAAACCCACCCCTACCGTTGGCCAACCATCGGTCGCGATATTTCGCATATTGAAGAAGCCACATTAGATGATGTAAAAGCATTCTTCTACAAATTTTACCGACCCAATAACGCAATTTTAGTAGTGGCTGGGCAGGTAGAGACTGAGGAAGTAAAACGGTTGGCCAATAAATGGTTTGGCGACATCCCAGCAGGTGAAACCTATCATCGGGATTTACCGCAGGAGGCTCAGCAGACTAAACCCCGAACTTTAACAAAGTCAGGGGAAGTTCCCGCTCATGCCATCTACAAAGCTTTCCATGTTCCTGGGAGAGACGACGCGGGTTATCAAACGGTTGATTTACTGAGCGATATTCTCGGCCGTAGCCGATCATCTCGTTTATTCACCCGCTTGGTGAAGGAAAACCCACTATTTAGTTCCATCAATTCATACGTGACTGGCTCGGTTGATCCTGGACTGCTAATCATTCACGGACGGCTTAACCAAGGAGTTGAACTTGATACCGCCAACAGCGCTATCGATACAATTATCAGAGAGATACAAGAACAGCCTATCAGTAATGATGAATTACGTAAAGTGAAGAATCAGGCTGAATCTACTTTGGTATTTTCAGAAATAGAATTGTTGAACCGGGCCATGAACTTAGCATTTTCTACTCTGCTGGGTAATCCTGATTTGATTAACCAAGAATCAGAGAAGATACAAGCTGTGAACACCGATGAGATTCAGCGATCTTCCCAAGAAATACTGGATCCGGAAAATAGTAGCACCCTTTTCTACGAAGCAAATGACTGATGACTGAAAATTAATCATCCATTATTCATTAACTATGCTTTAATATATCCCTTCCGCTTCAGAATTGTCTCTAAGAATTTGCGTTCGTTTTCGGTATTGAAAATCCGAAATGGCAGGTGAACCAGCTGAGCTTTCGAAACAATCAGCACAAAATAATCTTTACCGATGCGGGCACCCTTAATCATATCCCACCTCAGAGGCATCCCCTGCTTGGTATTCACTTTAATCAGTACCTGCTGACTATTAATCTCATAACTCAATCGCTCAAACAGTATTTTGTTTTGCTCCATCTGAGTTACTCCGGTAAATTGGATCAACCAAAACAAGATGTAGAGTGTCAGGGCAATCAAGGGGCCAATAATCCACCAGATCGACCAGATAAAAAATGTCCCACACATAAGAGCAGCCACAATCAGAAATACCCACCACTGCTGGCGCAGCAGATTAAACATGGCTAGTTTGATGTAGGTGCCAGTAGAAAGTTGATATTTTTTAGTTTTTACAATCATTAATCTCTATTCAAAAATCTGGCGAACGTCGCGCGAGTGCAAGTATAAAGCTTTCCCCGTAAACTTGCTATAAAACCAAGGGGTCAACTTTTTTAAACAGGTTGTTTAGAATAGAGTCAAAGTTTTTGCACTCTAACAGAAACAGAGATAGCTCTAGTGTCTCTAACTTATCGCCCGGTAGTATCAGCGGCAGTGGGTACGGTTAGCCCCAAAGCTTCGATAATTAAAGGAGTCACATTAGATTCATCAGGGTTTTGGGTATAAATGAGTAATGACTGACCTCCAATATTTGATGGAAAAATATGGGTATATCCATTGACTTGGGCTACCGAATCAATCGTTACTTGCACTTTCTGTCGTAACGGGCCCATAGCCTGCATTACTTTAAACTGGAGTTGCTGTTGAGCAGTTTCCTGTTCGCTAACAATATCCTGCTGTAATTCCTGAAGTTCCTGTTCGCGAACAGCTAATACTGTGTCACTTAAGTTCGCTGCCTCTTGCTGAAGTTGAGCTGCTTGAAGCTCTAAGCCTTGTCGCATCGCGGTAAGCTTATTATTGAGTTTGCGCTCAAAGGCAGCAATATCCTGTTGAGCAGTTCTAGCTTCGGGAAGTAAGCCCAAAATGTAGTCTGACTGAACAAAGCCAATTTTGATTTGCTGAGCGAACCCAGAAATAGGATTTAGCAGGATAATAGCGAATAAGCCGAGAAATATCTTCTTCATCAGAAATAGACCGTTAGGTTAAGATAAGTACAAAATAAACCCCGAAAATAGCAAAAAATAGAAGGTTTACCTAACTAATCACTAAGATTTAACAAGAATTAACGTCATAATTGACAATTGGAAAGGGACAAGTGATAGTTCGTGATAGAGAAACAACTATCCATTATCAACAGTCCCTTATCAATCTTTAACTATCTATTTCCTGCCCTATCTTTTCCAGCAGCTTTTTAGTAAGCATCACTCCATCTTTTTTATGAATTTCTTCTAGCTTTCCACCAAACTCCACCCCTACGTAACCGCTGAACCCGGCATCTTTCACAATACTCATGAGTCGCTTATAATCCATGTTGGCTTCCTGCCCCTTGCGAGTAAACTCAGTGGATTTGGCACTTACTCCTTTAGCGTAAGGCATTAGCTCTTCTATCAATTGATAGCGATCATACTCCTCATTTTTAGCCGTTTTTATATTACCAAAATCAGGCAGAGTGCCTACGTTATCGCGCCCAGCTTTTTCCATGACCATGGCAAGCCACTTACCGTTTGAAGAGTAACCTCCGTGGTTCTCTACCATAATATTCATCTCCCTATCCTGAGCATAATCTGACAGCCGGATTAGCGTATCCACAAACAAATCAGCTGCTTCCGCCATCGATTTCCCGTCATAGCCGTTAGCGTTGATTCTTACCCCGTGACAGCCCAATGTGTGAGCAGCATCAATCCACCCGTAATGTTTCTCCGCTGACTTTATTCGGACTGATTCATCAGGACTGGCAGTAGGGTAATCCCACAAGTCAATCATAATCAGCACATTATTTACTCCCAGATCGTCAGCCCTTTGTTTTAACTCCTTCAGGTATGTTTGATCACTTACCTTATCCACAAAAAACTGATTTACGTACTCTACTGCCTCAATACCGTAGAATTCTTTAGCAACCCGGGGGAAATCCAGGTTAGTCATAGCTCCCTTGCGGATAGGTTGTCGAAGCGACCACTCGGCTAACGATATTTTGAAGAAAGAATCAGTGTTGTTTAGTAAACCAGGTAATGCCCACGCTCCCAAGGAAGCAGCAGTAGCATCTTTCAAAAAATCACGGCGTTGCATAGTTCTAATTAATGGTGTAATTGTGGGAAAATAGCAGTATTATGCCAACGAATGTACAAATTATTTTCAACCTGACCATGCGCTACCTCGTATCCATACTCCCAATCATTTTGCTTCTTGCTTGCCAATCTCCTAGCCAAGAACAGGTCTCTGACGAACCGGATCATCCTCAAAATGTACTGATTATTATTGGAGACGACCATTCGGCTAATGTGCTGGGGGCTTACGGAAACAAGATCATCAAAACTCCCAACCTTGACCGGATGGCAAACCGGGGAGTGCGATTTAATCAAGCCTTTGTTAATGCTCCTTTGTGCAGTGCTTCCCGGCAATCATTCCTTACCGGAAGATATCCTCACGCTACGGGCGTCACCTTGCTACGAACTTCTTTTCCCGAAGAGCAAGTAACCATTGCTGATCATTTAAAAAGCCAGGGTTACGCCACCGGAATTATCGGAAAGAATCACTTTAATAATCAGGCGAACCACGGTTTTGAGGTGAAAATTGAGCGAAAGGACTACTTCGCTCACCGGGAGGCTAATCCAGGTCGAGAGGTAGCCGATACCATTGCGGTACGCCCCCCCTGGAAACCCTTTCGTGACCCTGCTCGTATCTGGCTTAACGCTGATGCCTTACCGGGCAATAGTTACGATGCTGATGACATTGGCACCTGGTATGCTAATCATGCCAAGCAATTTCTGAGTGATCACCAGGATACTTCATTTTGCTTAGTGGTCGGCTTTCACGAGCCTCACTCCCCGTTCAACTTCCCGATTGAATATACCAATAGCTATGACCCCAATAATATGCCACTGCCGACGGGTAGCCCTGAGGATGACCGTTGGATTCCTGAAATCTTTCGTGACCTAACTGAAGAAGAGCGGCGGGGTATCGTCTCAGCTTACTATGCTTCGGTAGAATATCTCGACAAAAATGTTGGATTAATACTCGATCAACTCGATACACTAGGGCTAGCTGAAAACACTTTGGTGGTTTACATTGGCGATCATGGGTACTTGCTGAACGACCACAAACGTTTTGAAAAACATATGATGTGGGAACCTGCCGTTCAAGCCCCTTTGCTCATGCAATCCTTGAGTCACCTTCCGGAAGGCCAGACATTAAATCCGATGGTGGAATTTGTGGATGTAGTTCCTACCATTCTGGAAGCAATTCAAGCCCCGGCCCTAGCTTCTGCTCAGGGTGAAAGCTTATTGCCGTTAATTAAGCAAGAGGTTGGTGATCATAAAGACTACGTTTTCTCCGAGTTTTTGGCTGATAATAAGGCAATGGTTCGCTCAGAACGGTGGAAGTATATTTTTACTACTGGAAAACGAGACCTTGCCCAAGGCTATGCTACCGGTAACCCGCCACCAGGTATTACTCATCGCCTATACGACGTAGTGAATGATCCAGATGAAACTACCAACCTCTATGCTGACCCTGCTTTAGCTGATACCGTCCAGGTACTACAAGATCAATTAATTAACTGGTTTCGAGAAACTCACCCTAACTCTGCTTCAGTTAGCCAGGATGCTTCGGTAGAAGAACAACTGGTTACATTTTGTGAACCACCGGATAAAGGTGCTGACCTTGATGCCGAATTATAGCTTTTATACTGTGAAGGCTCTGAAAAGAGTTACGGTCTTCCTAATTCAGACTCGAGAAGAAACGGATTGGGAATACTTATAGTGAAAAGATTATTGGACTGGCAACAAAAGAAAAATTTGCCAAGTACACTCTTCACCGCATTATTGTAGCTAGCACATTACTAATCAGTACACTGCTGGTTTTTGTCACAATTACCCGCCAAAAGGTTACAGGAATCTTTGACTTGGTAATCAACGGGGATTCCGCGACAATCAGTCTCTAAGTGGAGGCACTCCTCTAAAAGCTGCTTTAGCTTTTGTCGTCCCCTTTGAATCCGCGACTTAGCTCCTGATAAGGATAGGTTTAGTTTTTGGGCAATCTCCCGCTGAGGAACTTCATCCAAATCGCTCATTTTAAGTGGAATTGCATATTTCTCCGGTAAGCAGTTGATTAACTCAGGTACAAAGGAAGAAATATCAAGCCTTGTTTCAGCTTCCTCCAGAACCCCATCCACTACTTCAGGAGAAAAATAGGCTAGCTTAGACTGCGCCCGTAGGTAATCGTATGCGGTACGCTTGGTTACCTGAAATAGCCAGGCTCGGATATTTTTCACCGAATCTAAGGATTCGCAATTTCGGTATAGCTTTTCCAACACATCGCTTACTACCGCCTCACTCTGAGCAGTATCGCGGAGTCGGGAGTTAACAAATCCTACCAGTTCTTCCCGGTATTGTTCGTACAAAGGAAATACCCGCTGGCAGGTATCTCCTTCTATCCGTTGCAGTAATTCCTTGTTCATGACTAGCTTGGGCAACAAGTATCATCGCAGCAAGCGGCTGATTCTGCTGACACATTACTCACTGCTGACTCTACCGAGGCTTTATTCACTGCCGAAGCACAGTGGGTTTGAAAAATCTCCCAAGAAACTCCCTGCGGATCGGCAATCCACGATTTAGTAGAGTGAGCGTAGCAGCAAACGGTTTCTCCCTCCTTAAATTGCTTACCTTCAATCTGATCAAGGCGAGTGAATAATTGATCACGCTCTTGTTCGGTATCGGCCTGAATACCCAAGTGCTCAACCCCGCCTTCCTCACCCGAAAGGTTAATGGAGAAATTTACGAGCGGGTCATCTAGCATCCACTTGGCATAATCTGGTTTAAGAACGGTAGGCTTGCTGGCGAATAAACCTTCGTAGAAAGTAACCGAAGCATCTAAATCTTGAACCTTTACGTTGATGTGTAATCGTTTCATGGTAATCAGGTAATTTTTTAAAGTTCTGACTAAATTCATTCAGAAGACGGGTCAACCCATGAAAAGACGCAAATTTTATTAATTTTTTTTACTCAATACCTGATACGTCTGCTGAGCAATGGCTAACTCCTCGTTGGTAGGTACTACCAAAATCTTCACTTTACTGCTTTCTCGCTGCAATTGCCGGATACCTGATGAACGCTCTTGATTCTTTTCTATATCTAGCTCAATACCAAAGTTCTCTAGCCCAGCTAGACTTTTCTCCCGAACAATATCACTATTCTCTCCTACTCCTGCTGTAAAAACCAATGCGTCTACCTCACCCAACACTACCATATATGCTCCAATATATTTTTTAATTCGATAACAATACATCTCTAAAGCTAACTGCGCCATTTTATCTCCTTGCGTCCGTAGTTTTAGTACTTCGCGCAAATCATTTTCTCCGGTAATTCCTTTCAAACCACTTTCCTGATTGAGCATATGGTCAATTTCCGAGGGCGACATATTGGCTTGGTTACTTAGAAAAAATGGAATAGACGGATCAATATCTCCGCTACGGGTTCCCATCATCAAGCCAGCCAGAGGGCTAAGCCCCATCGACGTATCTACACTTTGCCCATCCTTTACTGCTGCCATACTACAGCCATTGCCCAAATGTATCGTAATCAAGTTAGCTTCATTCCAGGATTTATTCAGAAAGCTAGCTGACTGCTTTGCCACATACTGGTGTGAGGTACCGTGCATACCGTACACCCGGATGCCATACTGTTTGTATAATCTATTCGGAATTGGATAACGGAAAGCGTGAGATGGTAGAGTAGCATGAAAGGCAGTATCAAATACTGCAACTTGTTTGGCTTGGGGAAAAACTCGCTGACTTACCTGAATCCCCTGAGCGTTGGGTGGGTTGTGCAGCGGAGCTAGCAGAGCAAGCTCATTAACCTTATCTAATACCTCATCAGAAATCAGCATTGGTTGACTGAACTCCTCTCCACCGTGGACTACTCGGTGACCAATAGCATCAAGGGTAGAGTCGGATAATACACGCTTAGTCAGAAAATCAGCAATCCACTGCAAACCCTCATCATGATTTTGTATGGGTTGGTTTAACTGATTACGCTGCCCTCTGAACTCTACTTGAATATCCGCATTCTCACTACCAATTTTCTCTACTGAACCAGCTGCCACTAATTCTTCGTGGGGCATGGTGTATATTCTGAATTTGATAGAGGAACTACCCGAGTTTAGTACTAAAATATTCATCATGGATGAGTTGTTTATCTATCTCTTCAATTTTCTAACCATTACTCTTAAAGCTCTCATATCAGAGCTTTTCTGAATTTATTCAGCAATATTCTGCGCCTGAATAGCAGTGATTACTACTGTGTTTACAATATCCGTCACGGTACAGCCCCGGCTCAGGTCATTCACGGGCTTTCTTAGTCCTTGCAGTATCGGCCCGATTGCTACGGCTCCAGTCTCCCGCTGCACAGCTTTATACGTATTATTCCCAGTATTCAAATCAGGAAAAATAAGCACCGTGGCGTAACCCGCCACCTCCGAACCCGGGATTTTCTTGATGCCCACTTCCTTATCTACTGCCGCATCATATTGAATGGGTCCCTCAATTTTCAGGTCAGTCATTCGCTCTTTTACAAGTTCAGTCGCCTGCCGTACCCGGTCTACGTCCTCTCCCTGTCCAGAAGCTCCCGAAGAGTACGATAGCATAGCAATCTTCGGTTCAATGCCAAACGCTTCACTAGTTTGAGCTGAAGAGATAGCAATTTCAGCTAATTCTTCGGCATTAGGGTTGGGATTGATGGCACAGTCACCGTACACCAGTACCCGATCAGGTAGAGCCATAAAAAATACCGAAGACACGAGCGATACATTCGGCTTGGTCTTAATAAGTTGTAGTGCCGGACGAATGGTATGTTGTGTAGTGTGAGCCGCTCCTGACACCATGCCGTCAGCTAACCCTTCCAATACCATCATCGTCCCGAAATACGAAACATCCACTACGGTATCCCGGGCAATGTCCAGGTTAGCTCCCTTATGTTTTCGTAGCTCTACAAATCGCTCCGCAAACTTTTCCGCCTGAGGCGAATTGGTTGGGTCAATTAGCGTGATTCGCTCATCATCAATCCGTAACCCCAACCTACTGATGTTATTTTTAATACTTTCAACATTACCCAGAATAGTTAGCTCAACAATATTTTGCTCTAGTAATATCTCAGCCGCTCGTAAAATTCGTTCATCACTGCCTTCCGGAAGTACAATATGCTGCTTCTGCGATTTTGCCCGTTTCACCAAATTGTACTGAAACATACGAGGAGTCATGCCTCGCTGCTTTACATTACTCACTTTTTCCTGAAGTGACGAGGTATCTATGTACTTCTCGAATAATTGCTTACTCAGTAAAATTTTGAGATCGCTCTCTGGGGAGATGTAAGAGTTAATTTTACTGATTTGAGCTACTGTATCATAGGTGTTATCGGCTATTGATAGAATAGGAATAATGTCTGAAATGCCATCCAGTACCCGCGAGATCGCTTCTTCAGGTTTAAACTTGGTGGTAAGCAGGATTCCAGCAATATCAGGATAATTTTTAGATTGATGCGCCTGCAATACACTGAGAATAATATCGCCCCGATCACCAGGAGTAATCACCAGACAGAGATCAGTAATATAAGGTAAATAGTGCTGAAGTTGGGTGGCGGCCACTGAGTAGCGGTAAGCCTGACGGTTTAGGTGATCCCCTCCGTACAACACCTCGGCATTTAAATGATCTTTAATCTCCTCCAACGTTGGGCTTTGCAGTGTCTCATTACTGGGAATTACCCCCAACACAATGTCTTTCCTCGGAATACGATTCTGTAAACCTAATAGCAGTTCATGCGAAAAATCCGGTTTAGTACGGTTAATAATGACTGACACTACCTCACACTCGTTTTCTACAAACGATTCGTAAGAAATCTGCACCGGGCTGAGAACATCTTCAACTGAAGAAAAATGATCGCCCCGAGCTAATAGTAATACTGGGCAGCCCAGATTCTTAGCAAAGTCTACATTGATATTAAAGTCCAGCGTAGCGTTTTCGTCAGTAAAATCGCTACCTTCGCAGAGTACAAAGTCGCAAGTCTGTTCCAGGGCTTTAAACTTCTCGATCACCCGGTCAAGTACCTGATCATACTTACCCTCTAAAATTAGCTCCCGGGCTTCTCGGCGATGAAAACCATAGGAATCTTCGTATTCTTGTTTAAGCTGAAAATGCTCTAGCAACAGATGAATGTTCTTATCCCGCTGCTCGGGTCGACTGCTAATAATCGGGCGAAAAATACCGACTCGCTCGGTTTTGCGGAGGATCATTTCCAACATGCCCAGGCACACCAATGACTTACCAGTATGCGCTTCGGTGGTGGTAACGTATAGAGAACTTGCCATTAAATTAAGAAGATTTGTGGTTTAGCTAATGATAGTTGAAATGTTGGCAAGTTACAGGTTTTTGGTCATTAGTTCACAGTTAATAGTCCATCGTCCACGGTCGACAGTTTTCAGTAAATGTTTACGTTTTATATTAAATACAAACTGTGGACTACCGACTGTAGACTATCAACTATCTCTAAGTTTTTTGCTTCTTCTTTTTGGCGGCAGGAAATAAAATATTGTTTAAAATGAGACGGTACCCCGGTGAATTAGGGTGTAGTCGTAAATCGGTAGGTTGCTCGCCGATATTATGTTGATAGTCTTCGGGATCGTGTCCCCCGTAGAATGTCCAGAATCCCCGTCCAAACTCCCCATGAATATACTTGGCTTCGTGTGCTTGCCGATTTTCTCCGAGTACGATTACGTTAGGTCGCAAGTGTTCTTTCCGAAAGGCAGTGGTAGCTCCCAGAAAGCCTCGTATAGTTTTCTCGTGGTTCTGAGTCAACATCGTCGGAATAGGATCCCACTTAGCCGAAAACTCAAACAATGAAAAATAGTCTTGCTCGCGGGGAATAGGACGCGTGCTTAGATCAACATCAATAGATGAAAATTCAATCTCCCAGGGGTTGGTAACTACCGAAAAATTGATGAAGGCAAAAGTATTCTGAAAATCCAGTTTCTGGTTAGCTGTCCGATCTACTGGATCACCATCGTATACTGCTGCCGCCATATCCGTACTTTCGGTTGCCAGAGCAATATCGTAAGTATCAGTAGCCGAACACATGGCAAACATATAGCCTCCCTTCACTACGAAATCCTGGATTTTCTGAGTCACAGCCCGTTTCAGATGAGACACTTTAGCATAGCCGTACTTATTAGCAATATCTTCACATTCTTGGCGCTGGGCTTGGTACCAGGGATGCATATGAAACGCCATATGGAATTTACCGTACTGTCCAGTAAAGTCTTCGTGGTGTAGGTGCAACCAATCGTAATGGCTTAAATCGCCGTTAAGCACTTCCTCATCGTACAATTCCTGGTAAGGTATTTCAGCGTATTTGAGAGCAAGTACTACGGCATCATCCCAGGGACTTTCACTACGAGGCGTGTACACCGCGATTTTGGGAAACTGCTCCAGGCGCATCAAATCCTGATTAGAAGATGGGCTAGCAATGACGGCAGCCATCTGATCGGCTTGAGCGTCAGAAATTATTTCATAGGTCACTCCCCGCACGATTGCTTCATTCTCAATTACCTGATTATGATCACAGAGAAAAGAGCCACCTCGGTGGTTTAATAGCCAATCGACAGGTATATTTTGTTGTAAAATCCAGTAGGTAAGCCCGTAAGCTTTCAGATGGTTAGCCTGACTAGCATCCATAGGAATATAAAGCTTACTCGCCGAAGCCCAGGCGGGCAGGAGTAGCAACACCACCGCTAAAATCTTCATCACTATAAGGTTAGGTAAATGATGAATATACGATGATTTTGGGAAATTATCAACTTGCTATTATTGACTCAACAGCAGCCACTGAAGGCCAAAATAAAATATAATCATCTGATAATCAGCAGATATTGCAAACCTGATTCATAAATATTTTAGCTGATTTGCTCTTGGGTCAACTTCCCATTGACCAGCCTAAAGATACGAAGCGGATTTTCATTCTTCAACGCATCGGGCAACCCATTTTGGGGAAAATTTTGATAAGAAATGGGTCGGGTGAAGCGTTTTATCGCTAAAGTCCCTACCGATGTTGACCGAGAATCTGTCGTAGCTGGATACGGGCCACCATGTACCATTGAGTGGCAAACTTCCACTCCGGTCGGAAAACCATTGATCAGCAATCGCCCAACTTTCCTTTCCAATATGGCAATCAAATCGGCGTATTCGACCAGATCATTTTCGGTAGCGTGCAAGGTAGCAGTTAGATGACCTTCTAGATTCTTAGCTACTTCTAAAACTTCGGCTTTAAATTGGGCGGATATATGCAGACTGGATGGTCCAAAAACTTCTTCAGAAAGATCAGGTTGTGCTAGAAAGTTTTTAACAGATGTGCTGAAAATAAATCCTTCGGCTGATGTGGCAGCCTCAGAGCTTTGACTTTTAGCTACCGTAGCTACGTTATCGGTTTGCTCCATTTGTCCGGCACCTTTTTGGTAAGCTTCGCTGATACGGTCGGTTAGCATAGCATCGGTTGTTACCGCACTCAACGACTGTTTAGCTCGCTCTAAAAACTGCACGCTTTCGTCTGATTCTTGGGTAATCAGCACTCCTGGATTAGTACAGAACTGCCCTACTCCCAGAGTTAACGAACCTACCCAGCCTTCGGCGATTTTATCCCGCTGCTGCTGAAGGGCTTCGGGCAACACAAATACTGGATTGATACTTCCCATTTCGGCGTAGACCGGAATCGGCTCATCGCGTTGATTAGCCGCATCAAAAATGGCTTTTCCACCCCGGAACGACCCGGTAAATCCAATTGCCTTTATGAGCGGATGCTGCACAATACCCATTCCGACTTCTACTGATTGCCCTTGTACCAAAGAAAATGTTCCAGCAGGCATACCAGTGGCTTCCACTGCTTTAGCAATTGCTCTTCCCACTAGTTCAGATGTGCCTGGATGAGCTGGGTGGCCTTTGACGACTATCGTACAACCCGCTGCCAGAGCCGAAGCAGTATCTCCGCCGGCCACCGAAAAGGCTAACGGAAAATTACTAGCACCAAACACTCCCACGGGTCCCATAGCAATCTGCATCTGCCGAATATCGGGTTTGGGAATTGGTTGGCGATCAGGAATAGCGGTATCTATGCGAGCATCAACCCAGGTACCGTCGCGCAGCAGTTCGGCAAATAGCTTAAGCTGATTGACGGTACGCCCTCGTTCACCCTGAAGTCGCCCCATCGGCAATCCGGTTTCCTGATGACAGCGTTCCAGCAAAGTATCGCCCAAATTCATAATCTCCTCACCAATTCTATCCAGAAAATCAGCTCGCTCCTGATCTGATTTTTTACGGTATGCTACAAATGCTTCTTCTGCCATCTTCACCGCTTGATCTATTTCGGCAATAGTAGCTTCAAAAAATTCGGTAGGTAGCTGCTGACCATTAGTCGGATTTTTAGCGTAAAAAGAGTTGGTTTCTGACTTTAAAAGTTTATTTGCAATAATCTGACTACCAGTAATTTGCATAATTTGTATTCAAGTAATGGTTTAAAAATTATTCGATAATCTAGTTCTATATCAATTCTTTTACTTCTCGTAAGTCTCTAAGATTTTCTGAACTAATCCCTCAGACATTCTGAACTCTACTTTCTTTAACTTATCTATTTCATCTTTTAAAGAGTCTAATTGCCCATTTATCTTTGCTTGGATTAGTACACCTAATGTACCAGTAACTTTCAAGCCCAAATCTTTCGCTATTCGCCTCCCTTTCTTCTCATCAATTAATAGTAAAGATTCCTCATGTTCTAACCCCAAGGCAATTGAGCTTGCTTCGCCTTTATCTAAGTCTAGCTCTAGGATTCGTTGTCGCTCACTATCTTTAATTTCTTCTACCTGAATCCATTCCGGCAAAGCATCACTAAACTCTTGATATACCTCTTTGGTAATTGATATTTTAGAAAAGATGTCTTTCAGAAGATGAAGGCGACCTATTTTTGATAGGACGATCAAGCAACTGGTATCAGCGATGACTAACTCAGACATTTTCTAGATCCTTCTGGAGCTCTTCAAAATCATAGCCAAAAACGGAAACGCCATATTTTCCCAGTAGCTCAATGAAGGTTCGTTTAGACACCCCTACCATTTCGGCAGCTTGACCTGATGATAACTTTCCATCTTCATAAAGTTTAGTGGCAACGATCATTTCTACATCAAAATTGCTCAGTTGCAGGCTCTCGGGTACTTTCAACGTTATCGTATTCATCTTAACTTATGGTATCTATTATCTGATATTACGAGGTCTTACACATTTTTGATTGCATTTATTCCACCGTATTCGTTAACGTACCAATCGGTTCAATGGTAATATTAATTTCGTCGCCCGATTGTAAGGTGAAATCACCTTCGGGGATAATGCCGGTACCAGTCATCAGGTAGCAACCGTTCGGGAAATCCATTTCCCGGTAGAGGTAACTTACCAGGTCAGCAAATTCACGCTTGATTTGGTTCACCTGAGTAGCATCGCGAAAGGCCACCTCGCTGTTTCGCTGGATAGTGAGGTGTATATCAGCATCCGCAGGGAATAGTTCATTAGTGACGTACAAACAAGGACCAATAGAGCAGCTTCCCCGGTAACTTTTTGCTTGGGGCAAATACAGCGGGTTCTCCCCCTCAATGCTGCGCGAGCTCATATCGTTGCCAATCGTATAGCCCTGAATATTTCCTTGTGAATTAATAAAGAGAGTAAGTTCCGGTTCCGGCACGTCCCAGGTAGAATCTTGCCGTATCCTCACCTGACCACCGTGACCAACTGTTCGGGCTGCGGTAGCTTTAAAGAATAATTCAGGACGATCAGCCACGTATACCCGGTCGTAAAAGTCTCCGCCTCCAGCAGCTTTGGACTCTTCCATGCGGGCATCTCGGCTACGGTAGTACGTAACTCCTGAAGCCCATATTTCCTGGTTACCTATAGGTGGCAAAAGATCACCATGTAGCTGACTAGCACCATCTTCCAATTCCTCCCAACCCGCATACTGTTGATCAATCTTATTGAAAAGATCATCTTGATTAACCAATTCGTCCCAATCCTGCTCAGCATTCAAAAAATAGCGATTCTGATGATAGAGCAAAAGGCCGCTGGGGGTTCGGTACAGTTTCATAGGTGATTAGGTTGATGTAGAATATAGGAACAAATTTAGCTTCTTTAGTAAGCATTGCAAATAAGATCATGTATGAGTCAGACCACTAATTTGCCTAAAATGTTGTCTTGGAATAGCACTTTACGGGTTGAAATACTTATCCGAGACAGCAGTATTGCTCAATCAAGGCAATGTCGGAAATTGCTAGAACTTCGTAGTCTTTCTCATTGCCAGTATTGTCAGATTTATTTACTTTACTATTAGCAACCTATACCTATCTTAAAATGAAGAAACTCAGAAACACCACCCTCGCTATTATTGTCGTAGTATTTGCTACTCCCCTCTTTTCCCAAAAGATTATTAACCCCGACTTTGAAGAAGGTACTGGCGATAGTACGTTTGCGGTAGGTTGGTATACTAATCAATCTAAAACTGAGGCTTCGTTGGATTTGACGTCGGATAGCCAAAATCAAGTAGCTAAAATCGGCTCCTCCAGCAATTGGACGAAAAGTATCCGGCAAGAGCTTGATTTAGATGTATATAAGTTTACCAAGTATCAGCTTTCGGCTAAAATGAAAACGAAGGGTATTACTGGAAAATCATCTAAAGTATACTTATTCGCAAATTTGTACAATGACCAAGGTTTTCGGGTAAACTACGTTAGCAACAGTTCGCAAAATCTGAAAGAAATTTCCGAGTGGATGAGCTTCTCTATTGAGTTTGTCGCGCCCCCTACCGCTTCACGACTGCAAATTGGTGGGGCGTGGGCCGGTCGGAATTCGGGCACAGTCTGGCTCGATGATTTCGAATTAACCCCATTGACCTCTGATTCTAGCGATACTCAACTTTCCGAAACTGCCGAAAACTATCTTCAGGAAGTGGTAGACATTATGCGAGAAAAAGCTTTGCACAAAGAAAAGCTAAACTTCGAGGGTATTCACCGACTGATGCGGATTGAGGCTAATGGAGCTACGGCCGTAGAGGACACTTATCCGGCAACTTCTAAAGGGTTAAGATTGCTGAATGATAGCCATTCCCACTTTCAGAACGCTGAGCAGATTAAGAAGACGTTGGGAGTAGATACTATTGACGTAGAAGAACTCAAGAAAAGTCCTATTTCTCACATTGAGCCAAATAAAGCCGATAGCCTAAAACAGAGTCTCAATTATGCCACGGGAGAATTACTACTCAATAATATTGGCTACTTGAGAATCCCCGGTTTTGAGGAGTTATATTGGGAAGCCTTTGAGTTTTTTGCTGACAGCTTGCAACAGATCATTAAGAATTTAGATAACAAGGAATTACAGGGCTGGATAGTAGATGTTCGGGGAAACTGGGGTGGGGTCAATGCTGCTATGATCACAGGCATTGGCCCACTTTTAGATGAAAATAACCGGTATTACTACATCGATGCCGACCAGGAAGTCACTGCAAAAGGTTACTACTACAATGGAGGCTACGGTGGAAATACGCTTACCGAAGATGATTCAACCGTTATGCTCGCTCCCTTAAATTATCATCTCAAAAGTTCTGATCTGCCTATCGCTATCTTAATGGACAATAGTAGTGCAAGTGCTGCGGAAGTAGTCGTAGCAATTTTCGTAGGTCAACCTAATACGAAGCTATTCGGCAAACCTTCGACTGGGCTAACGACCGCTAACGAAGCGGTATTTCTCAGCGATGGCTCGCTACTACACATTGCAACCCTGTACCTAGCTGACCGAAACAAAACCATCTATGAACAGGGCATTGATCCCGATGTTGAAGTCGAGTTCAATGGTAAAGTGGGCGAAGACTTAGAAAATGACCCCGTAGTACTTAAAGCTATAGAATGGATGAAAGAATATAACCAGCCGTAAGTTAGTCTATCCTTCCCATGAAACACTTAAAAGACCTACTGCTATTAGGCGACCCACGACTCTATCAGGTTTGCGATCCCGTCACCGAAGATGACAAACTGTTTATTGATGAATGGGTGCGCGACTTACATAATGTCATGGAAGAAATTCGGGCGAAGTATAATTTTGGAAGAGGCATTGCCGCTCCGCAGTTAGGCATTATGAAACGGCTGTTTTATTTAAATGTAACTGAACCACAGGTCATCATCAATCCCGAAATTACTTGGACAAGCGACGAACAATTTACCCTCTGGGATGACTGCATGAGTTTTCCTAATCTATTAGTTCAAGTAAACAGGTATAAATCACTAAAAATCAAATTCTTGAATAGAATATTTGAACCGCAAGAATGGCTGATTGAAGAACCCAAAATGGCGGAGCTAGTACAACATGAATATGATCACTTGGATGGAGTGCTTTGCACCATGAGAGCTATTGACGAGAAGTCTTTTCGGTGGCGAACCAAAAAATAAACAATTTATACTGAACAATAACTCAATCTAAAAGTTACCTTCCCCAACACATATTAATCACACTTATGGAACAAGGTACCGTAAAATTTTTCAACCCATCCAAAGGATTTGGCTTTATTAAACCTGATAAAGGTGGTGATGACATTTTCGTTCACGAGTCTGGACTCATTGAAGAGATTCGTGAAAATGATAAGGTAGAGTACGATGAAGAGCAAGGTAGAAAAGGCTTAAATGCCGTAAACGTCAAAGTGGTTTCTTAATCATCTTCCGTCTTACCTATTTTATTAACATGCTCTAGTAGCATGTTTTTTTTTGCCCTAGGGTCATTTGTATAGGTAAAATATTGATGACACTACCTCATCTCACCTCGTTACTTTTAACAAGAAAGCTTACTTTCATTTAATTCATAAATCGACAAAAATTTTGCCCCCTTTGTAAAATCAATTTGCAACCTACATATTGTGGCTCTGATAGAATTATCTGAAACTACTAATTACACCTCCTATATGTCAGATTCAAAAAAGCTACGCAGCCACGACTGGTTTGGAAAAACCGATAAAATGGGGTTTATCTACCGCTCTTGGATGCGGAACCAGGGCCTGCCTGATCATGCCTTCGACGGTCGCCCGATCATCGGAATCTGTAATACCTGGTCGGAGTTCACTCCTTGTAATGCTCATTTTCGTGAACTGGCAGAGTACGTAAAACGGGGAGTGTACGAAGCAGGTGGTTTCCCCTTTGAGTTTCCCATTATGTCGCTGGGTGAAACTTTGTTGAAGCCTACGGCGATGCTCTTCCGCAATCTGGCAAGTATGGATGCTGAAGAATCTATTCGGGGTAACCCAATGGACGGGGTGATTTTGCTATGTGGTTGCGATAAAACCACTCCTTCCACCATGATGGGGGCAGCCAGTGTTGATCTTCCGACTTTAGTAATTTCCGGTGGGCCAATGCTCAACGGTAAGTACCGAGGAGAAGAAATTGGGTCGGGCACCGCTGTTTGGCAGTTTAGCGAAAACCTGCGAGCCGGAAAGATCACTCAGGAAGAGTTTTTCTACGCCGAAGGATGTCAGTCGCGTAGCCGAGGGCACTGTATGACGATGGGCACGGCTTCCACCATGGCCTGTATGGTAGAATCACTAGGAATGGGCATGCCTCACAATGCCGCCATTCCGGCAGTAGATTCTCGTCGGCGAACCCTAGCTCATATGGCCGGGCGACGCATCGTGGAGATGGTACACGAGGATTTGAAGATGTCTAAAATTCTCACTCGAGAGGCGTTTGAGAACGCTATTGTCACCAACGCGGCTATCGGTGGTTCTACCAACGCCATCATTCATTTGCTGGCGATTGCCGGACGGTTAGGTATAGAACTGACGCTGGATGACTTTGATAGACTTGGTCACGATATTCCCTTGCTGGTAAATCTGATGCCTTCAGGAAAATACCTGATGGAAGATTTTTATTACGCAGGCGGACTACCCGCGGTATTGAAAGAATTAAAAGAACACCTGCACTGGGACGCAATAACGGTAAACGGTAAAACTATCGGTGAAAACTCCGAAACTGCTCCCTGCTATAACGATGACGTAATCACCACCATTGACCAGCCACTGAAAGAGCGATCGGGCATTGCGGTGATCAAAGGTAATTTAGCTGAAAATGGAGCAGTTATCAAACCTTCCGCCGCTACTCCGGCTTTAATGAAGCATCGAGGACGAGCAGTAGTGTTTGAAACTATTGAAGATTACCACGCCCGTATTGACGATCCTGATCTAGACATTGACGAAACCTGTGTGATGGTGCTTAAGCAAGTTGGGCCCAAAGGCTACCCCGGAATGCCAGAAGTAGGTAATCTGGGACTTCCCAAAAAAGTATTAGAGAAAGGTATTGAAGATATGGTGCGTATCTCCGACGGACGCATGAGTGGAACGGCATACGGCACGGTGGTACTTCACGTCTCTCCCGAATCAGCCGTGGGTGGAACATTGGCGTTAGTGCAAGACGGGGATATGATTGAACTAGACGTAGAAGCCCGCAAGCTACACCTGGATGTTTCGGATGAGGAACTTGCCCAGCGACGAAAACAGTGGGAAGCCACCAACCTGGGCTACGGTCGAGGCTACGCTCAACTATATATTGATCATGTTCAACAGGCTGACTTAGGAGCTGATTTTGACTTCTTACGAGGAGGTTCTGGAAGTGAAGTGCCTCGTGATTCTCACTAGCACTTCTTCAAGAAGCTTCGTTAGTCAGTAGTTATCTCCGCCTCTACTTTTTTGGTATTGTCGTCAGGCACGCGGTCAACTAGCAAGGCATTGGGATCAATTCCTACTTTGGTAGGCTGACGGTCCACTATCACCGAAAATGAATTTTCAGATTCCGTGATTTTACGTCGATCAAGGTATATTAGCTCATCTTCACCTTCCTCGTCTGCCGCATAAACGCCAATATCAATCCAATCTTTAATAGGTGCCTCCGTTTCCGCGCCTAATGAATCAGCGTAGAACTTTTCCGATTGGGTGGTAAAATTGACTTGATACTTTCCGTCTTCCAACTTTTGATAAGTAGCTTCCTGAGTACGGTTACTGTACAACGTAATACGCTCAAAAAGATCAGTAACGAATGGCTGCAATGAGTCGGGAGTAACCGCCCGAAAATGCTCTAACAAATCACGGGAGGTAGTGTAAGGTGGCTCTTGATACGCGACCTCTTGAGCATAATTATACAGTGCCTGGTTCACCTTATCTTCACCAATGTAGTCTTGCAACGCATACATCACATTACTTCCTTTTTGGTAATGAATGTAACCCATATTCTCCACCAGCCACAGCGGTACTTCTTTACGTTCCTCAGCTCCACGGGAACGTAAGTAGTTATCTACTTCGTAACGACGATAGTCCTGAACGCTCTTTTCGTTTTTGTGCTGTTTCATTACCATCAGAGCGGCGTACTGCGCCATAGTTTCGGATAGCAAGGTAGCTCCCTGTACATTAGCTCCAATGACTTGATGCGCCCACCACTGATGTGCCATTTCGTGGGCAACTACGTGCAGCACCCGGTCTTTGGTATCTTCATCTTCCAGATTCTCAATAAAACCGATACTTTCCGAATAAGGCATGGTTCCTGGAAAAGCCTGGGCAAAGGACGCATAGCGCGGAAATTCAATAATTCGGGCTTGCTCGTGCGGATAAGGCGCGAACTTCTCCGAATAATACTCAAGAGAAAGCTTTACTGCCTCCGCCATGCGTTCCACATTATAATCATGCTCGGGCTGATAGTATATCTCTACGTCAACATCGTTCCATTTGTCGCGCAGCACCTCATAACGAGCGGAGATAAACGAGCCAAAATTTAAGACTTTCGTTGTTAGCTGATAGTGAAAGTAGCGTTTACCATTTTCCTCCCACTCTTTTATTAACGTACCAGGTGCAACCGCAATTTGGTCGGGAACGGTACTCATCACCGTTTCGTAGTGTATCCAATCAGCATCATCACTGAGATAGTTCTGATTCTTGGCTCGCTGATCGTCAATAGAAGGCATTCGATCGCGCTTCGGCAAATCATGATCCTTTCGCTCCTGACGACCCGTAAGCTCACGACTGTTTTCATAGCCTAACGCGGGAACAAATAAGGTCTGATTAAAGAATGAGCCATTGTTCACTACTTGCTCCAAACTCACTTCATTCTCAAATCCCCGCGATTCATACGCACTACGGACCGTCATTGCTAGTGAATCTCCCGGTAACAAGGGTTTACCTAGCTGATAAATTCGGTACCCAAGTTCAGAATCATCCAGAACGACTTGTGCATTGGGTAGCATAACTTCAACCAATTTAATCCCATAGGAATTGTAGGTAAGGTGCAGGGAGTCTATAGGCTGACTAGTTTTGTTTTTTAGCACGAGTTCAGTACGAGTATACAGGTTACGCTCGTAGGGTTCTAGATCGATAAAGTACTTAGCAGAAGTGATGCGGGGCTGGGCAACACTTTCGTATTTTTTGTACTGACGTTCGTATTCTGCTTGCCGCTCTTCTGCGACTTCCGGATTAATGTAATCGTTCAGAATATTAGTGTTGTAGAAGATAAATCCTCCTACCAATAGCCAGATTCCGGCAATTCCTATCGCTATACTTCTCATCGTAGGAGTAAATCGCTGCTGGGCGATCTCCAATCGCTGGGTAAGCTTGGTTTCTTTACCCCTCACCCAGAGTAAAATAGCCACTAGACTCAGTAGGCCGCAGAACAATAACCAGTAAATTCGAAACCAAACGGTTCCGGCAACTGCAGGACCAAATCCATTCATATCCGAATAGGTGTATCCCGAATACCCGCCGAAGAGTAACAGATTGTGATGCACTTCCCAGGCACTCTCCAGCACAAATTCTTGAAACAACAGATACGCAATGATGACGAAGTATCCTAAGTACTTATTGTTAACCAGTACATGAATGAAAATGGATAGTACGGCAATAAAAATCATGGATACCCACGTAAATCCCATGTCTATCAGATATACATCGAACTGAAAGCGAGTGTATCCATTAAATAATTGGACAAACACACCGATAGTAATACTCATCAGAAGGATGATTCCTACTAATCCTATTAAACTAATAATCTTGGCTAAGTACATCACCCAGTCCGGGTAAGCGTAGGCATCGTAGAAAGTGTCCATACGGGCATCCCGCTCTCGCCAGACCAATACGCCGCTGTAGTAAATAATAATTGCGTAGATGAACAGGAAGAAGGCTCCCTCCAGTGTACTAATTATATTATAGGTCACCGGATAGCGGATTACGTCTCCTGAGGCTTCGGTCACCAACCACAAGCTAGGTAGAGCATTTGCCAGTCCGACGAATAGCAGTACGATAAAAGGAGTACTCCGTATCGTACCTAAAAAATCAATCTTAATCTGATTAATAAACTGTCGCCAGCGTGCCCGACGATCGTAGTGCAACGTAGTAGATGGAAGTGGCTCTAACTGAACAAACATGGGCTTAGATATGGCAGGAGGTTGCTCTAGTACTTTCTTTCGCTTCGTCCGCTTTCCACTAAAGTTAAACGACACGTAGGTTACTAGTAAAATTATCAGGGCTACTCCGATCCACAGTAATCGGTTGAGGAGCACATAGCCACTCAGGCTTAGCACCATTGTATTTTTATCGGCCACTGTCCAGTACTTGGTCGCGATGATGCACGTTCGAATCGCAAACGGATCGAGTAGCATTCCTAGTGTTTCATTATCCAGATCACCCACTAGAAGCTGACTTACTACGTAAAGTACTAACAGTAGCACTGCTCCAATAAATGAGACGATCACACTACGGAAAGCAACTGCTAGGGCAAAAACGACTGCTGCCACCAGTAGCGTGTTGGGTAAAATGAAGATAAGCAGGCTATTAAGATAAGCCTCCGGCATAAATGGTCCAATTCGCTCTGGTTCAACCCAGGGCATAGTACTACCGACCAGTATCCCAGCAAATACTCCCAGAAAAGGAACAAGAGCAGTAATGTAGCCTCCTAAAAAACGCCCAAATAAAAAGCTCCCCTTATTGATGGGAGTAGAAAATATGATCTGGTCGAATTTCTGCTGATAATCGCGAAGAGCAGCACTATTCATAAAAGCCGTGATCATCACTATCCCGAAAACACCAATTGTTGCCGTATATTGGGCAATGACAAAAGGAGCATTCTTGTAAACATTACCCGTATCGCCCCCAATAGAGATGTTATTGCTAACCACTGCTCCAAATACTAGCAGACCGGTAATCAGGAAGAAGACATACACCATATACTGGGTAAAGTGCTGACGTAGCTCGAAGGAAAATATTTCTTTAAACATAATTACTTGATGGTAAAGGAGGTACTACAATTGGGCGGCACTGACCCCCATTATTTTAGAAAAGAACACGTCCTCTAAATCGGCTTCAACCGGACTGAAACCTGGTATTGGCTCTTCGCTATGTACGTGAATACGGGTTTTGCCACTTACTAGCTTGTTTGAAATAATGGTATATTTTTGCTGGTACTCCATCATCTCAGCCTTCCCAATGGTTCGCTCGTAGATCAATCCATCCAGGGAGTCTACCGCTAGCTGAGGTGAACCTGAGAACAATACTTCTCCTTCGTGGATAATTGCCATATCAGAACATAGCTCCTTTACATCATCGACAATGTGGGTAGATAGAATCACGATAACGTTTTCGCCAATTTCCGATAGCAGGTTATAGAAACGATTTCGTTCTCCGGGGTCCAATCCAGCAGTGGGTTCATCCACAATAATCAGCTTAGGCTCACCCAATAAAGCCTGGGCAATGCCAAACCGTTGCCGCATTCCACCCGAAAAACTACTAACACTCTTCTTTCGGTGGTCTTGCAAGTTGACCCGTTCTAGCATAGCGTCCACTAGCGTTTTTCGCCCTTTTTTATCAGTTATACCTTTAAGCACTGCCATATGATCAAGCAGTTGCTGAGCACTGATTCGGGGATACACTCCAAATTCTTGGGGCAGATAACCAAGCACCCGACGCAACGCAACTTTATCTTCTAATACATTGATATCGCCTAGCTGAATACTTCCGCTATCGGCCTCCTGTAAAGTGGCTACGGTTCGCATGAGCGTTGATTTCCCTGCCCCATTAGGACCGAGCAACCCAAACATTCCCTTATTAATCGTTAGAGAAACATTTTTGAGGGCAGTTACCCCGTTGGGGTAGGTTTTGGTAAGGTTTTTAATACTAAGTTGCATCATTAAATATTAGTTGGAGAACTTATTTAGATCTTTTGGGAAATACTCAGATGATATGCGGGCTTATGTTATTGAGAGGCGGGAAGTAGACGGGAAGCAGTTACTGCCTACCGTTTACGGAGGAATCTAGGACTAGTACCTTGAACTATGTGCCTACGCTCCTTTTAAATGCTGGGCAAAAAAGCCGACCATCAGTCGATAAAGTTCAATACGGTTTTCTTCACGTCCGAATCCGTGGCCTTCATCATACTTTACTAAGTAGGGAACATCTACCCCCCGCTCTCGGAGGTTTAGTACCATTTGATCCGACTCGTTAATATTCACTCTCGGATCATTGGCTCCCTGTACAATTAGTAAAGGCTTGGTAATTTTATCTACGTTGAGAGCAGGAGACACTTGTTCAATGATCTTCTTTTCCGCCGGGTCGCGCTCGTCGTACCACTGTTCGTATACTTGCTCTAAAAAGGGTTTCCAGTAAGGCGGGAACGATTTATAGAAAGTAAATAGGTTAGATACTCCCACGTAGTCTACCCCACAGGTATACAAGTCAGGAGTTTTTACCAAGCTGCCCAGGGTAGCTAAACCACCGTAACTACCACCGTATATAGCGATATGATTTTCGTCAACTAAGTTTAAGGTCTTGACGTAGTTAACGGCATCCTCAAGATCGTCTAGCATTTTTCGGCCAATCTGCTTACTACCGGCCAGGAAAAACGTTTTGCCGAAGCCACCTGAGCCTCGGTAGTTCACCTGTAGTGTAGCGTAGCCTCGACTGGCAAACAACTGCGTTTCCGGATTGAAACCCCACTGGTCGCGCGGACCGTAAGGACCACCGTGAGGGTTCACAATAAGAGGCACTTTTTCTCCTTGTTTCGCTTCTTCAGGAATAGTCAAATAACCGTAAATAGTTAAACCATCGCGTGAGGTGAACGTAATTGGACGCATCTCAGCCATATCTTCCGGCTTCAACTGGGGCATTAGGTTCATCACCTCCTGAAAGGTATCCTCAGTAACATCATAGATATAGTAAGTACCGTATAGTTTATCGCTAGTAACGTAGAGCAAGTATTTATCTTCCTCATCGGTAACGCTCGTAATCGAGAATTGCTGATTAGGAAACCTTTGTTGAAACTTCTGGTGCAACCTAGTGTAGGTTTCACTAACCGGTACAATGTGTTCTTTTTCTCCGGTATAATAGTAGTAGTCTACTTCGTAGTTGCGCTTACGCGACGTTGCTAGTCCGCCTACATCAAATATGCCATTAGCATAGATCTTTTTAATGGTTTTATTCTTCGCCAGATCATAAAGAATAATTTCCCGGGTATCATTTTTCAGATTAGAGACTACGTAAGCGTGGTGGGGAGTGTCGGAGGAATAATCAAACTTCAGGATGCTAAAATTATCCTTCCAGTTGGTGGTGACAATAGGCTTAAATTCTTGATCATTACCCGTGCGATATTTAAGCACGTATTCAGTTCCGTTTTGCTGTTGGGTGTAGGCTCGAAGTTCACCGTCCTTATCAAAGTCGTAACCCATAATTGGGTTCTGGGGATCGTCGTTCTCAAATAGTTTGGTCAACTCCCCGTTCTGAATATTGATCTTATATGGTTCAAAAACCTGTGGATTATCTTTATTCATCTGGATAATCATAAAGTCGGGCTGCTCCTTCAAAAATTCAGCAATACCTACCCGTACTCCGTCAAAGGGGGTAAGGTCAACCAGATTTCGACCGTCTATGTCTACCGCAAATAAATGGTAGTTTTCGTTGCCTCCCTGATCCTGCACGTAGATTAGGCGTTCATCGCTAGCCCAACCGTAGCCCCGAATCAGTTCGTCTCCTTCTTCCACTACGCGTTGCGTTTGACCCGTGGTTACATTTTTGACGTATAGATTACGCTTACCACCGTCTTCCCGTTGTAGGTAAGACAAGTATGAGCCGTCGGGAGAGAGCTTAAAGGAACTCTGCGCTGGTCGCTGAAAGTAATCTTCTACGGCGTAGTCGTACTGACCATCCTCGTAATTCATTATTTCCTGAAGCGCCTCAACGGACGAAGGCAAACTAGTATCTCCCGGCGTGGCGACGCCCGGTAGGTTATCTGAGGGAGATTGAGCATTAGCGGATGCACTGATACTTACAATCATAAAGAATAAAAATAGTTTTTTCATGTCAATGTACTAGATAGCTAATTAAAATGGGGTAAAAAATAAGTAGAAATTAGCACTGGCAAGGCTAATGACCTACCAGTGCGCAATTACTGAGTAATTACTTAGCGAGAGAACCCAACTCGCTAACCAGTTTCACAATCTTTTCCTGTGTAACGGTATCGGTATAGTCATCATTACGAAGTTTTCCTAACCGAATACTACGACTGTAATGCTCCAGGGCATGCTGAGGCTGTTCTTCTATCAAACGATCTCCTTGAGCAATAAGATTGGTAATTTCATTCTGGGTCTTCTCCTCTCCTATCTGTTTTACTAGCGCAACAATTTTATCCTGTGTCGCCTGATCGGCATAATTTGGGTCGCTTAATTTCCCTACCCGAATGCTTTGGCTGTAGTGTTCTAGAGCCAGTTCGGCTTGTCCGAGTTGGGCAAAATGGTCGCCCAGAGCGATAAGATGGCTCACGCTCTCAGGAATGGTAAAACCAATACTCTGAGGTAGTGGCTGAGCTTGGTTACGAGAATTTATATCCGCTGCGTGACTGAAAAAAGCAGTTCCTACAAGGATGGCAATTGTAAAGATTTGGGCGAATGATTTATTTAGATTTTTCATGATTAGTGAAATTTAGTTTTATAAAAACTCGCGGCTTCGTTACCGTTTGCATGATTCAAAGGTGCTGAATAGCCCCAAGAAGACGAAAAAAGAGTGACAAACGGGACGAAAGGAGGATGAACGAACTGTATTTGATGACTAACGACGTTCGTCATTCCCTTTTGGCAACCATTGTATAATCTGGTTACTTTGTAATATGGCTAAGTTCAAAGACATAGTGTTCATCCCCGTTGCGTACCAACTGGTTCTCTGGTTCACTCTCGCGGTAGGGATATTTCTTACCCTTCGCCCCTCCGAACCACCAACGGTTGATTTTTTAGTGTTCGGACAAATCATTTTGGGACTTTTGCCCCTAGTCGCCGCCGTCTATACCAATCACTACCTACTGATTCCTCACTTTTTACAAAAGCAGAAGCACGGCTTTTATTGGGCAACCCTGGCTGCTCTAGTCACTCTTACCGCAGGGGTTGACTGGTTTTACCATTATTTTCCGTATCCACAGCCTTCATTTGTTACGCTCTGGGGATTACATTTGCTACTAATATTAGCCGCTATGAGTTTGTACCTCATTCGTAAGTTTGCATTTCATCAGCAGCGGGAATTTGAGTTACTGCTCCGGCAAAATGAGATGGAGATGCAACTCCTACGTAGCCAGATGAATCCACACTTCTTGTTCAATGCGCTCAATAGTATTTACTCTTACGCTTTGGAAGGTTCCGAACGGGCTGCCGATCTAATTATTGAGCTATCGCAACTTACGCGCTACCAACTAGAAAGCTCCCGAAAGGGCATGTTACCGCTAGCCGACGAATTAGCGTTTTTGCATAACTTTTTATCATTGGAAGAAACCCGTTACAGTGAACGCTGCGCGATTGACTTTCAGATTAATGGTAACGATGATGGCTATCTGGTACCACCCATGCTATTAATTCCCTTTGTAGAAAATGCCTTCAAACACGGCGTTGCTACAACCAATGAGAAAAGCTTTGTCAACGTGCGAATCGATATTGCTCAGGGAAGGTTGCAGATGATTGTTATCAACAGCATACCAAAGAAAACTACCCGCACGGTTTCCTCTACCTGGACGGGACTAGCAAATACTCGAAAACGGTTGCAATTGGTTTATCCCGGAAAGCATTACCTGGATATTGTCCGCCAGCCCGATACGTACCAAGTTACTTTATTTGTGAATTTATGAAACTGAAATGCTTAGTTGTGGATGATGAGCCCCGCGCCCACGTAGTTCTCAAAAATTATATAGAAAAAGTAGCTGACCTGGAAATAGTGCATAGCACTACCAGTTCGGTAGAAGCCTTTAGCTACCTACAGAATAACCCGGTTGACCTGCTCTTTCTGGATATTGAAATGCCCGAACTAACAGGTCTGGAACTGTTGGAGGCTTTGCAGAAACCACCTAAAGTGATTATCACCTCAGCCCATTCCGAATTTGCGGTCGATAGCTATAACTTCAACGTGACGGATTATCTGCTGAAACCTATTCCGTTCAACCGATTTTTAAAATCAGTTAACAAAGTGCTGCATCAATATTCACCACCAAACGCTTCGGAAGAACCAGAAAACACTTCCCCGAACCAAGATCATTTCTTTGTTAAAGAAGATGGAATAAGCAAACGGATAGACTACGCTAGTTTACTGTACGTGAACAGTTTTGGTAACTACGTTCGCATCTATACTACCGAGGGAAAACATATGATCGCTGATACAATGAAACACATGGAGGAGACACTACCTAGCGACCGCTTTCTTCGAATTCATAAATCATACATCATCAATTTGAGCAAAGTAGACCAAGCCCACGGAAAGATGGTCACCATTAACGAACAGGAACTACCCGTAGGCAACGCCTACCGACAACAGCTACTAGAACGCTTAGGTAATTAGCCAAAATATTCTACTTAGTATACTTTGTATCAAAGCTCCTCCTTTCAGAATGAGCTTGGTCTATCAAAAGGTATCTCAAATTAAAATCTATGAACCCCGTTCTAAAAACACTAAACTGCATACTAATTCAGTCTATCTTATTACTTAATTCAAACGATGGCTGCCCCGTCAAAAAACCTTGATCCACTAGAAATTGATCGCTTTGATACAAAGTTTCTAAAAAGTAGCGATGACTGGGTTGACGACCCACGTTGAAAAAGCCATGCTTCTGGTCAGGATAGATATATATCGTATTTTCTACTCCTAAGCTATCCATCTTCTTCTCAAGTGCATATATATTTGAAATAGGAACGGTAGTATCATCCTTTCCGTGGAAAATTAGGGTTGGAGGCATTTCTACTGAAACATGGTGATAGGGCGAAGCGTTAATTGTATCTTTTCCCAGCATCTTACTCCCGAAACCAGCTGAAGTGGTATTTACCACCGGATTATACAGTACTAAGGCTTTTGGCATATATTCTAGCTTCTCAGCTTCGTCAAAATGATCAATAAGTGCGGTGCAAAGTGCTAGATGCCCTCCGGCAGACCCACCGCCTACCACTATTTGAGAAGTATCAATAGCTAATTCGTCTGCATGCTCTACCACAAACCTTAGCGCATCTCGGGCATCCTGAATGGCTTCAATAGGAGTGGTTCCATGTTCCTTTCGTACTCGGTAATCTGCTGTAATAGCAATTATTCCCCGAGAAGCCAAATACTTACTGTGAGTAGCAAAGTGCTGATGATTACCTCCCGTCCATCCACCACCAAAGAAAAAAAGAATTGCCGGAGAAGGTTCTTTCAAACCCGACTTAGGCTTATAAAAATGAAGTTTAAGATCAGCCTGAAGAGCTTCTTTGTACACAGCCTCCTGAAGCTCATAATTTGTTGTATCAAATGGCAATAAGTCTTTATGCTGACCTAACAGTGGCTCCAGACTCAGAACGAATAAAGTCAAAAGAGTAAATAATCGGGCTAATTTGGCGATAGAAGAGAAATGGGGAAACATTATTATCGGTCAAGTGTGTTACTTTAGTACCAAATTACGGCACAATCTGTATTTTTGCAGTATAAGCTATTGATAACTTTTTAACTATTCTTTCCTTATGGCATTTGATCTGGATATGATTAAAGACGTTTACGCCCAAATGGGTGAACGCGTCAGTAAGGCTCGTGAGATCGTAGGGCGACCACTCACCTTAGCCGAAAAAATATTATACAGCCACCTTTACCAAGGCGTTCCCTCTGAGGCCTACGAGCGCGGTGGCTCTTACGTGGATTTTAAACCCGACCGGGTAGCCATGCAGGATGCTACGGCTCAAATGGCACTTCTCCAATTTATGCAGGCGGGGAAAGATCAAACGGCTGTTCCTTCTACTGTACATTGCGACCACCTCATTCAGGCGGAAGTAGGAGCCGAAAAAGATTTGGAAAAGGCTATTAGCACCAATAAAGAGGTTTACGATTTTCTTTCTTCAGTTTCTAATAAATACGGCATCGGATTCTGGAAACCCGGCGCAGGAATTATTCATCAGGTAGTATTAGAAAACTACGCTTTCCCCGGGGGAATGATGATAGGTACAGATTCCCATACTCCGAACGCTGGAGGTTTGGGAATGATCGCTATCGGAGTGGGTGGAGCTGATGCCGTAGACGTAATGGCGGGAATGCCCTGGGAATTAAAAATGCCCAAGCTGATTGGAGTAAGACTTACCGGGCGGCTTAGCGGTTGGACTTCAGCCAAAGACGTCATCCTGAAAGTAGCTGGAATCCTCACCGTGAAAGGTGGAACTGGAGCCATTGTAGAGTATTTTGGTGATGGTGCTGATGCCATCTCCTGTACCGGAAAAGGAACCATTTGTAACATGGGAGCAGAAATCGGGGCGACCACTTCCCTATTTCACTACTCCCACAAAATGAAAGACTACCTGGAGGCAACTGAGCGAGCTGATATAGCTGCTGAGGCTGAGAAAGTGAAAGATCACTTACGCGCTGACCAAGAAGTCATCGACAATCCAGATGAATACTTCGATCAAGTAATTGAGATAAATCTGTCTGAATTAGAACCTCACGTGAATGGGCCGTTCACCCCTGATTTGGCATGGCCTATTTCCAAACTAGCCGAAGCCGCTAAAGAACACCAGTGGCCGGAAGAAATTGAAGTGGGCTTGATTGGTTCTTGTACCAACTCATCGTACGAGGACATCACGCGTTCTGCTTCCATTGCCCAGCAGGCGGCCGATAAAAACATCAAAGCTAAATCTGAATTTACCATTACTCCGGGTTCTGAGCAAGTACGATTTACCGCTGAACGCGACGGATTGTTAGATGTGTTTGATAGCATTGGCGGGGTGGTTCTCGCAAATGCCTGTGGACCTTGTATCGGACAGTGGGCGCGCCATAGCGATGATCCTGATAAGAAGAACACCATCGTCACTTCTTTCAATCGGAACTTTGCCAAGCGTAATGATGGGAACCCTAACACGCACTCGTTTGTCACCTCACCGGAGCTAACAACTGCATTAGCCATTGCTGGAACGCTGAAGTTTAATCCGCTTACCGACAAAATTAAAAATGAAGACGGAGATGAAGTAATGCTTGAAGAGCCACACGGTATTGAGCTGCCTCCCAACGGATTCGGAGTAGAAGATGCGGGTTATCAGGCACCAGCAGAAGACGGTAGTGACGTAGAAGTAGTGGTGAAAGAAGACTCCGAGCGATTACAAATCCTAACTCCATTTGATGGATGGGATGGCAGTAACATCACTGGAATGCGCTTGTTATTGAAGGCCTACGGAAAATGTACGACTGACCATATCTCTATGGCAGGCCCCTGGCTACGCTTCCGTGGACACTTGGATAATATTTCCAACAACTGCTTTATCGGAGCAATCAATGCTTATAACAAAGAAGCTAACCGAGTAAAAAATCAAATCACCGGAGAGTACGGTGAAGTACCGGCTACGGGTCGTGCGTACAAAGCCGCAGGCATTCCTCAGATTGTAGTAGGTGATGATAACTATGGCGAAGGTTCTTCCCGGGAGCACGCCGCGATGGAACCCCGTCATTTAGGAGTTCGAGTAGTGTTAGTAAAATCCTTTGCTCGTATCCATGAAACGAACTTGAAGAAGCAAGGAGTTCTGGGTTTAACATTTGCTAACCCCGAAGATTACGACAAAGTGCAAGAAGATGATACAGTAGAAACTGTAGATTTAGATCAGTTTGCTCCTGGCAAGCAAATCACTCTGAAGTTTACTCACGCGGATGGTTCAGAAGACTTAATTAAGACCAACCATACCTACAATGAAAATCAGATTGAGTGGTTTAAATCCGGCTCAGCCTTGAACCTGATTCGTAAACTAGAAGGTAAGTCCTAATTTCTTAGATCACTATTATTCCAAAGCCGTATCTGTAGGAGATACGGCTTTTTTATTTATTAAGCTTTTCAAGACAGTAATATTCTAATTTTTTCATTCATTCTGACGACTGTATCGAGGGATGAGATAAGTCGCCTACACTTCCTTTCACTGGTATAAATTCTAGCGGCGGATAGGATAAAGCTACGTCATTTACATCCTTCCCTTTTAAAAAGCGAATAATGGTAGGAATCGCTTCCGGATGGGTAAATACCTGTTCGTGCCCGGCATTGTTGACGATGATATGACTGCTATTAGAAAACCCCCAACGAACTTCTTCTGCTTGATAAGGCGGCGTATTAAAATCTAATGTTCCACTCATAAACAAAGTACGAATATTACTTACGAGAGGTGCACGAAACTCTTCACCTAGATCAGGGTGTGGCCAATCTGTATCCATCATGGCAGTAAGAATATTCTGAAACGGGCTTATAGCTAATTCTTCTTCTACCCGGGCTAAACGGTTCGTACTCGCCCCCGATGCTACATCCATCGTAGCATTCATACCGTGCGCTCCGTAGAAACCTCCAATACGTTTTTGTATAAACCACTGTAGCAGGGAATGATCACCCTGATCTATACTGTACAGTAAACGAGGGAAAACGGGAATATCCGAAGCATCACCTATATCAATGACTAAAATCATGTTTAGCCCAAAAGAACCAACCTTTACCGACATAGGTTCATCCGTAAGGGGCGAAGTAATTTCTATCTCAGCCGGATTCTCGTCCAGAGTACGAACCACACGCTGGTACAAATCCATTAAGTCGGGAACTGCTTGATTCACGTTTGGATCAGCCTGAGCCATCAACGCAATTTTCTGAAACTGCGTATCCATCGCTGAAGGTAGTTTGAAAGTATGATTAAGCCCCTCTACGCCAATTAGTACCGCATTTTTTACGTGCGAACCAAAATACTTGATGTAGGCTTGTCCCAAATGCGTTCCGTAGCTAAACCCTAATAATGAGAATTGATCGTAGGATAAAGCTTGACGCAAATCGTCGATATCCTGAGCACTTTCCAGCGTAGTGTACCCGTGTAAATCAACACCCCGTTCCTCAAAATCAGCTAAAGCAGCTTGACCCATTTCTTCAAAATAGCTTTTCCTTACCGCTTCGTTGGCGAGAACATCCATCGGAATACCTTTTTGATGGATATACAATACTCGTTCAGACCCAGCTCCCGTTCCCCGCTGATCGAGTAAAATAATATCACTCACTTCTAAAAAGGGCAGCCACCGTTCCAAGTAGTAAGGATCTTCCGCCTGCCAAGTACAGCTTTGTCCGGGACCACCCTCCAGATAGATCAACGGAACATCCGGTTCAGAATTAGTACTCTTTAGTTGGATAAACTGAACGGCAATATTTTCCGAATCGGGATTGATCCGGTTCTCCGCTACCGTCAGGCTTCCAACAGTAGCGTTCACCACTGTTCCCGAGGTAGTTTTGAAAGACTTATTTTCGGTAGTTAGGCGTTCGGAGTAGTCTTGGGCACCGGCAAAATAACTCATTAGCCACACACCAAGCATTAACAATAGATTTTTCATCGCATTTGGTTTTTCCCCAATGATAAACCGGGAGCTAATATCGAAGATTAAAAGTAGCTTAGTGGCCTATAACTGGGGATAGATTATTGATTTGACTATACCAATGGCATTCGTCATCCGGTAAAGCTAATTCGGACGACCTTACCGATTATTCGTCGACCATTCCCGACCAACGTCTATTTTTTGAGTAGTTTTCAGGTATGGAAGAGGAAAACCATATCGTTGATCGGATTTTACAGAATCGCTGGTTGACGCATTCTTTGTTCTGGGCCAGTTGGTTACTTATAGCTCCACTTACCTCCAACGAAAACATATCTGAAATAAGAGGAATGTTTATCTATCGGGCAGTCGGCATACCTACAAAGATGATGGCAACCTATTTGCTGGTCTACGTTCAAATCCCTCAACTTTTACAGAAAAAGAAGTATATTCAGTTTATACTAAGTTTAGTAGTTAGCATATTATTCTTCACGATTTTATATCGCTTCAACAATATTCATATCGCCGAAAGATTAAGCGATCCTGAAGAAATAAGAGAATCTTTAGGGCAAATTATATGGGAATTTGAGTTTACTGTGCTTGGCTATTTTGATCGAGTATACGGTATTGCTTTTCTCTTTCTCTTCATTAAAATGATCAAGGACCGAGGTGTAGAAAAACAAAAGGTCGAGATGCTGAAGCAAGAGAAAGCAAATGCCGAACTTAATTTTCTAAAAGCGCAAATTCACCCCCACTTTCTATTCAATACGCTTAACAATCTATACGCACTTACTTTGGAGAAATCAGATGAAGCCCCCGAAGTGGTTGCCAAACTGGCAGAGATGCTAGACTATATGCTCTACCGTTGCCGGGACGAGAAAGTACCGATTAGCCAAGAAATCGCGCTGTTGAAACACTATATTGATTTGGAAAAATTGCGATACGGGAATCGGCTTACGTTAGACTTCACGCATTCAGTTGATAACCCACGAACTCCAATTGCCCCACTTATCCTAATTTCAATTGTAGAAAATGCTTTTAAACATGGGGTTAGCAGCGTGGTCGGCCCAGCTGCGGTTACCATATCTTTAGAAGTGTTAAACGGTAAGTTGAATTTTAATGTGATAAACAGCAAGCCGATAGTTATGGAAGATGACCCAATGAATTATAGAAAAGGAATTGGCGTGCAAAATGCTCAACGTCAGCTAGATTTGCTGTACCCTAATCAGTATGAGTGGCGCATTGAAGAACACACTGAAACCTATGAAGTAAACTTGAGTCTATGACCACCCAGAATAAAATTAATTGCCTAGTGGTAGATGATGAGCCACTGGCAGCCAAATTATTGACAAGGCATATCGATCAATTCTCACAGTTGAACCTGGTAGCTATTTGTGGAAATGCCCTTGAGGCCTTTGATATACTACAGAAGGAGTCCGTAGATTTGCTATTTTTAGATATTCAGATGCCAGGCATCGACGGCCTCAGATTCGCCCGATCTTTACAACATTCCCCTAGCATTATTTTTACCACTGCCTACCGCGATTATGCGGTAGAAAGCTACGAACTAGATGTGGTAGACTATTTACTCAAGCCCATTACCATTGACCGTTTTCTGAAATCCATCACTAAATATCTGGGACGAACTAATAATGAGCAAGCAAACAAATACCCCGGAGAAATCACTACCAATAGCGAAGCCTCGTTCATGTACGTAAACACTAATCGTAAATTTGTAAAAATACGATTCGATGAAGTGTTATATGTCGAGAGCCTAAAGGATTATGTGAGTATTCATCTTCCTAATCAGCGTATTCTAACCAAGGAGAAAATCAGTGAGTTTGAGCAGAAGTCACCCCCTCATTTTCTCCGTATCCACCGTTCCTATATTGTCAACACTGATAAAATTACTGCCTATACCATGCATGATGTAGAGATTCAGGGTAAGGAAATTCCTATTGGGGTATCTTATAAAAAAGAGGCAGTTAAGTTCTTAAGGAAAAATGGCACTCGCTAGTTTTATGGATATTTATAATAATGATTAACAGATATTTACAATCACTTACCGTAAATAACACTTTAAGTTACCCTACTTCATCCATCAACTTTTGTAGAATATCCTGGGCTGCTTGAGCGATCACTGTTCCTGGGCCAAATACACCTAGCACTCCTAGTTGATACAGGAAGTCATAATCTTTAGGGGGAATCACCCCACCGACGATAATACCAATATCATCTCGGTCAATCTTTTTTAGTTCCTCAATTAAATCTGGAACAAGCGATTTATGGGCTCCGGCTAAACTGGAGATTCCAATTATGTGGACATCATTCTCCCCTGCTTGTCGTGCTACCTCTTCCGGAGTCTGAAAGAGTGGCCCAATGTCTACATCGAAGCCTAAGTCAGCGAAACTAGTAGCAATCACCTTTGCTCCCCGATCATGGCCGTCTTGCCCCATTTTAGCAACTAGTATTCTCGGGCGACGACCATCCATTTCCGCAAACTGGTCAGATAACTGTCGTGCTTTAACAAAATCTTCGTTCATCGCAATTTCTTTAGCGTATACACCTTGTATCGTACGAGAAGTTGCCTGAAACCGTCCAAACACCTTTTCCAGAGCATTAGAGATTTCTCCAAGTGTGGCTCGTTCTCGAGCAGCTGCTACTGCCAGCTCTAGCAGGTTACTTTCATTTGTCTTAGCCGCCTTTTCCAGCGATGTAAGCGCATATCTCACCTTTTGGCTATCTCGGCTATCTTTAACCGCTTTCAGGCGCTGTAGCTGCTCTGAGCGCACTTGCTCATTGTCTACCTCTCTAACTTCAAACCCTGCTTCCTGACCACTCTCAGTTTCTACCTGAAAGCGATTGACCCCGACAATAATTTCTTCTCCAGTATCAATACGTGCCTGCTTTTTAGCTGCGGCTTCTTCAATACTCAGTTTAGGAATTCCTTGCTCAATTGCCTGAGCCATCCCTCCTAAACGCTCAATCTCTTCTAAATGTGCTTTAGCCTTCTTAATCAGATCACCGGTTAATGATTCGACGTAATAAGAACCTCCCCAAGGATCAATCACGGGAGTAATTGTTAGTTCTTCCTGTAGAAAAAGCTGGGTATTACGGGCAATCCGGGCTGAAAAATCCGTAGGTAGGGCAATGGCCTCATCTAAAGCGTTGGTGTGTAATGACTGTGTCCCGCCAAATACAGCGGCCATCGCTTCCAGGCAGGTACGAGCTACGTTATTAAATGGGTCTTGCTCAGTAAGGCTGTATCCTGAAGTCTGGCAGTGGGTTCTTAACGCCATTGACTTAGGATTCTGAGGATCGAATGATTTCATTAATTCTGCCCACAGTACCCGTCCGGCTCGCATTTTGGCAATTTCCGTGAAAAAACCCATTCCGATTCCCCAAAAGAATGACAAGCGAGGAGCAAAGTCATCAATTTTTAGGCCTGCTTTTAAACCCGTTTTCACATACTCTAAACCGTCCGCCAGGGTGTAGGCCAACTCTAGATCAGCCGGAGCACCTGCCTCATGCATATGGTAACCACTAATGCTAATAGAATTAAATTTAGACATGTGCCGAGCGGTGTACGCAAAAATATCAGAGATAATCCGCAACGATGGCTGGGGAGGGTAGATGTAAGTGTTGCGAACCATAAACTCTTTAAGAATATCATTCTGGATAGTTCCTTTCAGTTGCTCGGGCTTTACTCCTTGTTCTTCAGCAGCCACAATGTAAAAGGCCATAATCGGAATAACCGCTCCGTTCATGGTCATTGATACTGACATTTGATCGAGAGGAATCTGGTCAAACAATATTTTCATATCCTCTACCGTATCAATAGCTACTCCGGCCTTACCCACATCGCCTTTCACCCGAGGATGATCCGAGTCGTAGCCCCGGTGGGTGGGCAGATCGAAGGCTACGGATAGCCCCTTTTGTCCAGCAGCCAGATTTTCCCGATAAAAAGCATTAGATTCAGTCGCAGTAGAAAAGCCCGCGTACTGGCGGATGGTCCAGGGTTTTCCCACGTACATAGAAGCGTATGGTCCCCTCAGATACGGCGGTAGTCCTGCTACTGCATCCAGGTGATCTAATTCATCCAAATCCGATGATCGGCACACCACCGATTGAACAGCACTTTCTTCTGCGGGCGTTTGAGCTTGTTCCGGTTGGATACGGACAGACTCAAAGCGATATTTCTGAAAATCGGGCTTCATGGCAGTAGCTTATAAATCATTTCCAAAAATGCAGTAAGATCTGATTTGGCATTTATCACTTCATGAATTACTTCCTGCTGCTGCAATTCGTATAGCCATGGTGATCGTCCTACTGCTATTTTAAACACTGAGCTGAGTTCGGGTTGCGTTGCCACACTAGCTAAGCGGGATTGATACCAGGCATCATCCGCACAAAAAACCAACAGGCTAGGCGAGTCCTCAGCTAGTATCAATTTTAATGACTGTTTGGGCAGTGGAACGCGCAACCCTAGCGTGGTTATTACCCCAGTAACAAAAGTTATTTTATTACTAACTTTAGCATTATTATTAGTCTGAGGAGCCAGAATGGCTATTTTTGGTCGCTTTGCCTCAGTTAATCCGTCTGTAGTTAATCGAGTCTTTTCCCAAGGTGCACTGCCAGTCTGAACCTGGTCTTGAAGCTTAATTTGGTCAGTAGTTATTCTCTCTAAAGAGTTAGCATAGCGAGTAGTACCAACTACCACTTGTTCCTGCTTGAGCAATTTCTCTTCGGTGGCTTTTATATTCGGATGAAAATGTTTAGTAGCATTTACTAAATCTGACTTACGGTACCCTCCACCCTCTTCTATATCTAGAAAGATTTTCCAAGCTTTCTCAGCCAATTGATTTACCGCATTTTCTAGAAAATGCGAACCATCTACCGGATTCGTAACATGCTGAAGTTTTCCCTCGTGCCTTAGTAAATGTTGGATATTGACTGCCATTCTTTGCCCAAAAGCAGTTGGTTCTGCATAGCGAAAATCGTGAGGGAACAATGAAATGATATCAGCTCCACCTACCGTAGCCGCTAGGGCTTCTACGGTATTTCGCATTAAATTAGCATCAGGATCGTAAAGACTTTTATTTAATACCCCAGAGGTTGCCCTGATTTTTATTTGATAGGGATTAGGCGCATCTAATCCGTAAGCATTCAGTAGGTTATATAGGAGCAAACGAATAGCACCAAATTTAGCAACATCAAGATAAAACTCCCCACTTAGACTTAAGGTAAGCTCAGTACTTGCCACTAGCGATTCTACAGATATCCCTTGATCTGATAGTCTGTCCCAATAATCTACCATGAAGCTGAGAGAAGCTGCTAGTTCTTGAGTTGGAGTAGCTCCTTGGTTTCCTAGTATACTACCCTGAATTCCGAGCCATCGAGTCTGGTTTGGATTATCACTATTATAAATCCGAGAAGCTAACTCAGAGATTTGCTCGTTGGTGGGCGAGAAGTTAGGATTTATCACTGAAGAGTTATACAGAGCTACGTTTAAGCTGCGTGCTTGAGACCATTTCTTAACTAAGCCTTCAAGTTGCTCCCATTCTTCTGGCTTATATGTAATAGCTATTGACTGTAAAGAAGCTTCACTATTCTTTTCATGTGGTACATTAATTTTCTCGAGCTCAGAATAGGGAAGCATAATATTCTCTACCCCTAACTGATTAACATTTTTACTGGATAAATTGGGAGAATGATCAGTCAATACTAAACCAATTAAGGTAGGTTTCTTGCCCGAGTTAATAAACTTATCATTTTTAAATGAGCCAGTTGTATTGATAGCTGATAATTCTAAACCACCTAGTGAAAAGGTGTATGGGAATGAAATAGCGTCTACCCGCTGCGTTTCCCGATTAGCTGCTCTAATCCAATCTTGCTCGTTTTTGGGTTGAAATTTCTTAAACATACCAAGGTGATAACGTTACCGTTACACGATTTAACTGGCTATCAGGCTATTAGGTTACTATCGCTTTTTTTTGCCACTTTGATAGTAGAAATTAGCTTTTTCTGCTAAGTGTAAGGTTATCAAATTGTTAAGGATTTTTTACATTCTTAACCTGTGACTTTAATTTAATATTAAACTAATAACCTAATAATTTTCAAGGGCTATTTTTTGTATTTTTTTATATATGAATTTTTATGGAGATAAGACCTCTCTGATTTAACCTTCAACCAAAGTATTACTGTAATGATTGTTCTTACTGATAAATAAGTAGTTACTATCACTTCATTCATTTTCTTCTTAAAACCCCACTAGTGGTTTTTACCTATCCCGAAAAATTTCACAGATTGTATAATTCCAATAATAATTCATGTCAATATCTCGCTCCCTTTTTTCTTTATTTTTTTTTTCCAACCTTTACCCTCCCCTGCAAATTAAATCCCATATTACTCAACAATAATTTGTAGCTCGTTTCAAGTAAAATCATGGCAGACTAATTGCTTCTAACGCTTCGTGCATATGCGATCTAACCTATTACTGATGCAAGAGGATCAGGTAACTGTATGGAAAAACTGTCTTAAAACTATTCGCGAACATGTGGGTGAACAGGCTTTCAACACCTGGTTTGCTCCCATCAAACCATTGCGACTAGTAAACAAGACACTTACAATACAGGTACCTAGTCAATTCTTCTATGAGTGGTTAGAGGAGCACTTTGTGTATGTGCTTCGTAAGGCGATTGATGCTGAGATTGGATTGGATGGTCAATTAGAATACTCTGTAGTAGTAGATAATGGTGATCAGAAAAATAAACCAGTAGCCATTAAGTTACCTACTGCACCCAATGGTACTACTAAGCCCAGTAATGGTAGCAGTCGTAATCGACGGTATCAAGAACCCTCATCTGATTATAAGGGGCCCTTTTCTTTTCCTGAGATGGAAGAGCTTAAAGTGGAAACCAACTTAAATGATAAATACAGTTTTGATTCTTATATAGAAGGGGACTGTAACCGCCTTGCCCGGTCTGCCGGCTTTGCCGTATCTCAAAACCCAGGTAGCACTTCGTTTAATCCATTGATGATTTACGGTGGGGTCGGATTAGGCAAAACCCATTTGGTTCAGGCCATTGGAAATGAGATCAAGCGCAAGCAAGGTCATCAATTTGTTGTTTACGTTTCTTCGGAAAAATTTACCAGTCAATTTATTGAGGCACTAAAAAATAATAATGTTCAGAAGTTCACTAACTTCTATCTCCAAGTCGATGCCTTGATTCTGGATGATGTGCAGTTTTTGGCAGGCAAGGAGAAAACACAGGAAATTTTCTTCCATATCTTTAACCACCTTCAACAGTCTGGTAAGCAGATTATCATGACAAGTGATTGTCCACCTCGCGATTTGCACGGACTTACTGAACGATTACTTTCTCGTTTTAAGTGGGGCTTAACTGCTGATTTACAGACTCCCGATTTCGAGACCCGCATTGCCATTATCGAGCGAAAGTTGCAAGCCGAAGGGCTAGCTTTACCGTTTGAGGTGGTAGAATATCTGGCCTATAATGTAGATACTAATATCCGGGAGCTAGAGGGAATTTTAATCTCATTGGTAGCACACTCTTCACTCGATAAACGAGAAATCTCTCTAAGCCTGGCTAAAGATATTCTGAAGAATATCATCCAAAATAATATTCCCGAAGTAGATATTGATCTGATTATAAAAACAGTATCTCGTCACTACAATGTTTCTTTGCCTGATCTGAAATCTAAAACTCGTAAGAAAGAAGTAGTGGTACCCCGGCAAATCGCCATGTACTTCGCGAAGGAATATACCCAGCATTCATTAAAGGCCATTGGCTACCACTTCGGTGGTCGTGATCATGCCACAGTCATTCATGCTTGCCGATCCGTTCAGGAACAGATAAAAGTAAGTCCTGATTTCTCAGCTGAGATTAAAAGTTTACAAAATCAGCTTCAGGGTAAAAAGCCTAGACACTAGGCTCGGGTCAACTCTAAGATTGTGATCTCCGGTCGGATACCCAAACGCCCCGGGTAACCAATGTAGCCAAAGCCCCGATTTACGTAAAGCTGCTGATCGCCTTCCTGGTACAATCCCGCCCACTGCTTATAGCGATACTGTACGAAACTCCAGCGGAAATTTCCCCACTCCACTCCAACCTGTCCACCGTGCGTATGTCCCGATAAGGTTAGTTCAATATCGGGATGCTGCGAGCGTACCTGAGCATCCCAATGGCTAGGATCATGCGATAACAAGATGCGGGTATCCACGTCGTCCGCACCTTTATACGCCTTATTCAGATTACCGTACTGAGCAAAGCCGCCCGTCCCCCAATTCTCAACCCCGATAATTGCCAGACGATTATCACCGATCGTGAGGGTTCTATTTTCGTCCAGCAGCAGTTGCCAGTTCATCAGTTTATGAGCTTCTTTTACATTTTCCAGATTGGTTCGCTTTACTTCAGAAGAAGGCCAAGAAGTATAATCACCGTAATCGTGATTGCCTAAGATAGAGTAAATACCGAGCGGAGCCCTCAGCTTACTAAACACGGGAATATATTCTTCTACCTCGGTAGCTTTATTATTTACCAAATCACCGGTGAAAAATATTAGATCAGGCTTTTCAGCCATCACCAGTTCAATCCCATGCATTACAGCTTTCTTATTGAAAAAACTTCCCGAATGGATGTCTGACAGTTGAGCAATACGGATACCTTCCAAGCCACGTGGCAAATTTGCGATAGGTACTTTCACCTGATGAACAAGATAATTATGTGCTCCTGAAGCAACTCCATAACCCAATCCAATTGCTGGAACTACCGTTGCCACTACCGAAGCCTGCGCTAGAAATTCAGAGCGACTGATTCCAGTAGCACGCTCACCAGAAGTACTCTCCGCAGGCGGAGCAAATTGAGCATAAGCCCACTGACCCAACCGAACTATATCATCAATCACCAGCACGATACTTCCAAAAAATTTAGAAGCGTAGTTCACAAAAATCCAGGCGAAGATGAAGGTTCGTTGACCGTCAGTCAGCACACTTTTTCCACCTAAATTATAGAATAAAAAGCTGGCAATAGCTACCAGGCTAATAAGCCAATATACCACGTAGATGATCTGGCGTGGATACGTTGGTAGGTAACCAATGAGTACTCGGAACGCCTGAAAGGCGTAAAAATCAAGCAATAAAAAAACTCCGGCAATTATGAGAATAGAGATCATTCTAGGCATATATTATATAAAAAAACCCAACATAGTGCTGTTGGGTTTTAAGACGATTAACAATTCTGATTATTTTGCCACGGCGGCTGGCTTTTTGCTAGACAGGCGAATCTTTATTTTATCTACCAGCAGGTACATGACCGGAACCACAATCAAGGTCAGAAATGTAGCGAAGATCAAACCAAAAATTACCGTCCAAGCCATCGGCCCCCAGAAGTCGGCGTTGAAGCCGCCGTAGTAAATTTGTGGATCAAAATCCGAGAGCATGGTAGCAAAGTTGATATTAAGACCAATTGCCAGCGGGATTAGACCGAGTACAGTAGTAATTGCCGTAAGCAGTACCGGACGCAAACGGGTTTGCCCGCCTTCTACAATGCTGGTAATAATTTCTTTGTAAGGAAGCAGTTCATCTTCTTGTAAATTAAGTTCCGCACGATGGCGTTGCCGAATAAGATTAGTATAATCAATCAGTACGATGGCATTGTTCACCACTACTCCAGCTAGTGAAATAATACCAATCCCAGTCATAATCACCACGAAATTCATATTGAAAACCACCAACCCTAAGAATACTCCGATAGTACTAAGTAGCACTGACATCATAATAATAAATGGAGTGGCTACCGAGTTGAATTGCGCTACGATGATTAGGAAGATGGTCATCACGGCAATAAACAAAGCTTGTAGAAGAAATTGACCAGATTCCTCCTGCTCCTGCTGCTCGCCAGTAAACTTTACTTCGTAGCCTTCAGGAATTTCCATATCATCCACCAACTCCTTAAGCTCATTTACGATTTCAGTGGCATTATATCCTTCCAGTACATTAGAAGAAAGAGTAATTACTCGGTCTAAATCTTTTCGCTTAACCGAACCGTACGTAGATGAATAATCCAAATCAGCGACTGCTGAAATAGGAATTTGGCGCAAGTTTCCAAATTTATCGCGGAAGGTAATTTTCTGATTAATTAAAGCATCTACGTCGTAACGATACTCGTCTTTCAGCCGAAGCTGAATAGGATAATCGTCTTCACCATCTTTATACTTAGATACCTCTGAGCCAAATAGCGCAGTACGCATCTCAGTGGCAATGGTCGCTGTTGATAATCCAAACCGACGAGCCTTATCCCGATCAATGTTAACGATCAGTTCTGGTTTACCCGTCTCTAAATCTGATTTAAGTTCTTCAATCCCCTGAATAGTAGAGTTTTCAACATCAGCCAGAAATTTTTCAGTAAAGGAGATTAATCCAGGATAGTCTTCCGAAGATATTTCTATACTAATCGGCTTACCTACGGGTGGTCCGGCGGGTGGTGCTGATACAGTTACCAGTACTCCCGGATAACCACTCACTGCTTCCCGCACTTCTTCCATCACATCAGTAGTAGAAATTCCACCGCGCAGTTCGTAGTCAATGAAGGATACATTGACCCGAGCCTTGTTTGGAGTCTCACCGGGGTTAGCGCCTTCCGAAGGATCATTGGTATTTTCTCCAACCTGCGCAATCACTGCTTCTACAATCTGGTTGTAGGGTTCCAGAGTCTCGAAAATATTGCCTTCTATTCGTTTGGTTATCGCGTTAGTCGCCTCAATATCGGTTCCTACTGGAAGCTCCACAAACACATTAAAGTAGTCCGGATCAATTCCGGGAAAGAACTCTACCTTCGGTTGGCGGGCACCTACCAACATAATGGAGAAAATCAATAGACCTACAGTACCGAAAAATACGAAGTAGGGATTTTTACCCCGCAATGCCCAACGGACAGTACGGGTATAATTACGTTCCAGGCGAACCAGAAACGTATCTTGAAACCAGGCAATAGCCGGGGTTAATACGAAGAGGTTAAAAGGAATGAGCAATGCTCCAATCATTAGCAGATTAGCTAATGTGAAATTACCAGCCATGTAAAATACGATAGCAAAGAGTACCATTCCGCCGGCTACCAGCAATAGGCGTTTTCGTTTCCGCGCGGTCGTTTGTTCCTGTACCTTCATAAACATAGATGTAAGCACCGGATTAATTACTAGTGCCACAAACAGCGAAGATGAAAGTACGATAATAAGTGTGATAGGTAGATAACGCATAAACTCACCAATCAGCCCTGACCAAAACGCTAGAGGCAGAAAAGCTGCTAACGTAGTAGCCGTAGACGTGATGATTGGCCAAGCTACCTCTCCCACTCCTTCTTTCGCTGCTTGTACCGAGGTGTGACCTTCTTGCATCAAACGATAAATATTTTCTACTACTACAATTCCATTATCTACCAACATACCTAGTGCTAGAATCAGGGCAAAGAGCACCATCAAATTGATAGTAATGCTAAAGAAACTCAGCAGCATGAAGGAAAGGAACATAGAAAGGGGAATTGCTATCCCGACAAACAGGGCATTTCTCAGATTTAGGAAAAACATGAGTACTAGAATCACCAGAATTACGCCCATGATGATACTGTTCTCCAGGTTACTCAACTGTAGCCGGGTGTATTTAGATTGATCGTTAGTAATGATGATATCCAAATCAGCCGGGAAACGACCTCGCTGCGCTTCTTCTAAAATAACCTTGATCTTATCCGAGGCATCTAGCACATTTTCCCCCTTGCGTTTTACGACTGAAAGTGTAACTACTGGGTTACCATTATTCCGGGAGTAGCTAGAAGCCTCTTCATAGGTATCTCGTACTTCCGCTACATCGCGTAAATAAATGATATTACCCTCTTCGTTTTTAATGATTACATCTTCCAACTGCTCAACTTCCGTGAACTCACCAATCACCCGCAACGAACGCCGAAAGTCATCTGCTTTAATATTACCTCCAGAAATCGTTACATTCTCGGCTGCTACGGCATTCTGAATATCCGAGAAGGTCACTTCCCGCGCATCCATCTTATAAAGGTCAGCATCAATCCGTATTTCCCGCTCTAGCGTACCACTGATATTTGCCTCCTGCACCTCCGACATGGCTTCAATTTCATCTTGCAGAAACTCACCGTAGTCCTTTAATTCATCTATGCTAAAATCGCCCGAAAGATTGATGAACATAAAAGGGAGATCCTGTAAGTTGACCTCAAATACATTGGGGTCTTGGTCAAGATCGGTGGGTAGTTCACTTTTAGCCTGATCTACCGCATCTTTTACATCTTGTAGAGCTTTAGAAATATCTACATCAGGATTAAATTCAACTACAATCGTTGAAAAGTCCTGAATCGAGGTAGAATTAATCTCATCGACCCCAGTCACTCCTTTAAGCTCCTTCTCGATAGGGCGCGTAATCAGATTCTCCATATCCACGGGAGAGTTACCCGGATAGGGAGTCCCTACGTAAATAGTTGGAATTACTACTTCAGGGAAATTCTCTTTAGGCATTGAGAAGTAAGAGGTAACTCCTAACACTACAATAATAAAAGTAAGAATTAGTACACTAGTGCGGTTATTGACCGCCCCAGAACTAATGCCAAAATTACGGACGACCCGCTTAGAATTATCAGTATTGGCCATATTGGGAGAAATTACTGGTTAGAAGACAGAGCCGTAGCTCCTTCGTTTACTATATTGATCCGTATACCTTCGGCTACTTCCCTAAAACCTTTATCAATGATTACTTCGTTGCCTTGCAGGCCGCTCGCAATTACTGTTTCGTTTTTATAGGTTTGGCCGCGTTCAATATGCTGCTTGGCGGCTACCTTACCTTCACCTTCTTCCGCGTTTTTGGCTATAAACAGATAATCGCCTCTAGCATCTTCCAGTATTAATTTGGTAGGAACTACCAACGCGTTGGGCTTCTGATAATCTTTGATACGTAGTACAGCTAATAAATTAGGTCGCAGTAATTCCATCGTATTCGGTAGTTTTATCTCAATCTTGAAGGTGCGATTATTTTCATTGATCACTTTCCCCACTGAACTGATACTACTCACAATATTTTCGTTTAGTGACGGAAATTCAACCATGACGCTATCACCTTGCTGAAACTCACCCAAAAAAGCCTCAGAAATATCAGACTCTATGTACATATTGGTCAGACTGACCAGGCGCAACATTGGAAAACCGGGTTGAGCCATCTCACCTTCTTTCACAAATACTTCATCAATGGTTCCGGAAAACGGCGCCCTTACAATATAATTATTCAACTGGGCTTGTAGGGATGCAATCCGTCTCTCTAGCGACTCTACTGAGTTTTTTGCTTCCAAGTACTGAAACTCAGTTCCAATATTCTGATCCCAAAGATTTTTTTGACGATTATAGCGGGTTTGAGCTAACTCTAAGGAAGTCTGCAACTCCTGTATATTTCGCCGAATGGTTTCGGCATTCTGGGTTGCTAAAACTTGCCCTTTTCGTACCGATTCTCCTTCTACGACTGGTACCGACTTAACCATAGCCGGAGCCTCAGCACTAATGGTAATGTTATTACGAGAAGTAACCGAACCCCGCACTTCAATGTAATGCTCAAACGTCTTCTTCACCACGGGTAGCGTAGTAACCAAAGTAGTTTTCTGGGTTTGCTGAGCAAAGGCGGGATCAGCTTCCGCAATCTCATTTTCCAGCGTAGTAATTTGCTCTTGCAAGGCTGCCAACTCTTGTTGGTAAGTTTTCAATTGCTGCTTTTTTTCAGCAAGCTCGCTATTGTCGCCTCCGCAGGCTACTAGCAGACCTGCAACTATTAAGCTAAGTAATAAAGGTTTCATGAATAGAGGGTGGTGATTATTATTCAACTAAGATTCCTAGTGCTTTCTTTAAGTCTACTTTGGCAATGAGTGCATTGTACAAAGCATTAAAATAATTTGTCTCAGCAGCTTGCAAAGAGTTTTCGGCATCAATAACTTCTAAGTTAGACCCAACACCTTCTTGATACTTAATGTTAGTCACCCGAAAAACCTCTTGAGCTAACGCTAAATTTTCTTCTTGTATCTGTAAGGCATCTAAGCTATTCTGCAAATCAACTCGAGCCTGAGCAATCTCTAAATCTATCTGATTTCGGAGGAAGCGAGATTGTAGCTCGAGCTGCCGGACTTGAACTTTATTTTTTTGAATAAGATGATGTTTACGAAGACCGTCAAATAGTGGAATATCCATCGTTACTCCAAAAAAACCATACTCAAACCACCGGTCGCTAAAACTGACAATCTCGCTAAAGTCGTCTACGCCAGTATTGTACCCAAAAGCAGCATTGGCAGTGAGTTTGGGTATATATTGCACCCGGTTATTTTTCATATCTAGTTGTGCCAACTCTTGGTTAACCAGTATCTGAGCGTACTCAGGCCGTTGTTCGTACTGAAACTCTGACTCGGCCGTAATTTCAGGGTCAAAGTCAATATCTGCTATATTACCTGACAAAGTAATTTCTTGCTCAACAGGTATGCCCATTTGAAATTTCAACAGATAATAGCTCAACTCTGTCACACGGCTGATATTCTCTTGTTCTACTTTAGAATTATTATACTGAACCAATAAACGGTCTACATCAATCTCTTCTACAAAACCATTCTCATACATTAGCCTTGTCTCACGCAGTAAGGTATCTAGACGTTTATAGTTACTACTCACTAACACTTGCCGCTCTTGATTGACTAGCACAGTGTAATACGCTTTGGTAATCTGCTCTGCTACCTGTACCTTACTTTGATGGTAACTTTTCTCAGATAATTCAGTGTAAGTTCGGGCTGCTTCCAATCCTACAAAATACGACCCATCAAACAGCATTTGAGAAAGAGATACTCCCGCTGTACCTGTATGGTTAACCCCAAATCTTACTGGTACCGGCGGAGCATTAGCTGGCACTTCATTAGGATCATCAGCAAAAAATACTGCTGGTAAAAATTGGGTCTGAATAGCAAAGTTATTATTGTAGTTCACTGAACCATTAAGCTGAGGTAGACCCTGTGATTTGGTAATCCCTACATCTGCCTTGGAGATGGCCTTTTCTAGCTCGGCAATTCTTATGGTTTCGCTATTCTGGAAAGCATATACCAGACAAGCATCTAACGTGAGAGGTTGTGATATATCTATCTCGCTATCAGACTCTTGGGAGTAAACTGCATAGCTACTAAGTATCCAGAACAATATGCTGAATATACTAACTTTGTGAAACATGGGTAGTGAGGTTTTTAGCGTAATTTTCAAAAAGCTCTACTCCTTTGGGGGTCAGTAAGCCGTAACAAAAGTTATAGAAAATCTGTAGATGGACTTCCGTCCAATCAAATTCATTCTTAGGAAAAACCTGTTCATTAAAGGCAACATGAATTTGTTCAATGCGCAGCTTTGCCAGAATTTTAGGGTTTATGTCACCCCGAAAATATCCTTCCTCCATACCTCTACGAATGGAGCTTTCCGTGGTTTGGATAAAAACCGAATCTTTAAATTCTAAGTAAATTTTCCAGGCATCATGGTGATATTTTTGAATATCAAATAGCGCTGAAGGGTTAATATCAGTAATATGCTGCCTTATATATTTAGTAGTGAGATGCAATTCATGGATAGCGTTCTTAGATTGCTGTTGCACTTCCTCAATCAGCTGCTTTTCTCTCTCTAAAATTCTTAAGGTTGCTAAGCCAACAACTTCATCTTTATCGGCGAAGTACTGGTAAATCGTTTTTTTGGAGATGCCCAGTTGCTTCGCTATGTCATCCATAGTGACACTGCGAACACCGTATTTTAGAAAGAGCTGCTCAGCTACCGAAACTATCTGTTCTTTACTTTCCAATATTGTGTTGTGAACGAGGGAAACTCTAAGAATATCGTCAGTTTCCTATGCCAACGTAGGTATAAAAATTTGGTTTACCTTTTTGGTAAGTTTTACAGAAAAAGTTTCATAACAGTTTTTAAGTACGATAATTAAGAGTAAAGTGGTTACCCCTAAGTTAGCCGCAAGGTTAATCACATAAAACGGCTTACTTATACCACCTTTGAGAAGAAGAGCCTAATGATTTTTCTTATTAGTACTTTTGCCTTTGTGGGTGATTTTAAATAAGTCAAAAGAAAAAAGGTAAGCACAGGACAGTGAAAAAGTGTGAAAGGTATGATCTAGGGAAATGTCATAAAATACAAATGGGGAATAAGTAGAACCAGGTCTGGCCATATTTGTATGCCCCCACTCAAATCGGGCATCCACTTTAAGATGATTTTGCTGAACTGGAAACGTGGCACCCGCCCCTATCTGGATACCCAATTGCCATCGGTTGGGATCAGAAACTACAAAGCGGTCGTTCTTTGGTATCCCATCGTACGCGATGACGTAACGCAACGCGCCTTCTAAATCATCTTCTACCAATTCGGGGACTAGAGCCTCTCCCCTACCAGAAATCCAGTAGTTAGCTACAGGTCCAACAAATACATGAACTTTTGAGTATCCTACCGGATGAGCATATTGAAACGATATTGGTAGTTTAATAAAATCATGAGTTTCCTGAAAAAAGGTAACTCCATCATTACCCTCAACTGATTTTCTTTGGTGGTAGTACAGTAATTCCGTAGATAAACTGAAAACATCGTTAGCAATAAAATTGGTTGAAATACCTATCCCTCCCCCTGGTGCCCATATTCCTCGATTGTTTTCAGCAATTTCTACATTATCAAAAACAGGCTGAGCCAAGAAAACTGAGCCTACTGGACCTACTTGTAGCTTTTGTGCTTGAGCTACGTGGACAGAAAGTATAAATAGTACAATATAAAAGTATCTCATTTCATGCTTATCTAGCTAAACAAATATATAATTATTCACCTAGATTAGATACTTTATCTAAAGACTAGATAAAGTAAAATTAAATTTTTTAAGTATTTTATTATAATAATTTATATCAATACATATAAAAATTTAGTTTCCACTTGCTCTTATATCAAAGTACTCTTTCTACGTAAAAGCATGGCTACCCTTAGTACTGTCTATATAAACATGTAAACACCTTTAATTCCTCTATTAAAAAAGTACTAAACTCATTGCTTTTCCGCATTTGCCTATTTTTTCTTACATATCCTTGTTACATCTCAGAATTGTATTTAATCAAGATTTAATAATACCGTACTTTACAGTTAATAGAAAAAAGGGGCATGCGCCTTTTTCTAATATGTAGCTTATGAAGTACTTGTACCTACTATATTCATTTTTGTTATTGCTTACGTTAACCACATCTTATCAGGTTAACGCCCAAGATTGTTTTGATCCTAGTGATCCTGCTTATCCAACTCCCACATGTATTCTCCAACGAGCTGATTCGTTAGCAGAAGGCGAAGTTTATATTAACGGGACATTGGTTGGCACTTACAACTGCGGAGATGGTATTGATAACGATGGAGATGGACTAACTGATTGCCAGGAAGCAACATGTCAAAGTCAGCCTAATTGCGGAGTTGAAATCTGCAACGATGGAATCGACAATGATGGTGATGGATTAATCGATTGTCAAGATAGAGATAACTGTGGTGCCTCAACACTGTGCGAGAATGACTGCGGAAATGGTGTAGATGATGATGGTGATGGTTTTTTTGACTACTACGATGGTGACTGTTTAGCTGATCCAGATAACCCTAATGACTTTATTGTACTCGAGCCAGATTGTGAAGCCGTACCTACAGGTAATGCTTTTAGTATTCAAGCTGCCGATTCGTCAGCCAACCAAACTAGTGCCGCGATGGGTATGCCCATGGTAGCGGATGTGGATAACGATGGAACGCCCGAGGTAATTACGACCAATGGTCAAAACGGGAGGATATTCGTACTAGATGGCTCTGATCTGTCAAGTATTGAAGCACAAACAAATTTCGGCTCAAATACTCGAGCGTACCCTGTTGTAGCCGACGTCGACGGCGATGGCTTTGGTGAGATATTTATTGTGGGTAATAATAATTCTGTCCGAGCATATCATCATGATCTCACTCCGTACTGGAACCAAGCCTCATCAGGATTTCCCAGTGGCCGGGTCATTAATGTCGCTGACTTTAACCTAGACGGAATCCCCGAGTTATACCAAGTCAACGAGATCCGGGATGCTACTACAGGTGCCGTACTGATCGCTGGTAGTCATGGTTCAGCCACTTACCCCTCAGCTAATAATTGGCAAACAGAATTGAATCCAGCTCCGGTTGCCATAGATATACTTCCGGATGCTGCCTGTGCCGACTGTAGTGGGTTAGAGCTAGTAGTGGGACACATTATTTATTCAGTCGATATTGACAACAATCATCTTACTGAAGAACTGAATATGGATGATGCCACTACGCTACCAGCCGATTATCGGGCCGGAGGGTATCATCCTAAAGATGCTAACTTTACCAATCAATCTTGGAGTACTACTAGTGTGGTAGACTTTAATCAGGATGGTCACTTAGACATACTGATGGGTGGAACTACAGGAGATGAAGATGGGCCTACTTCGGTTTTTTTCTGGGATCTACAGAATAGCGAGGTGAGGATGTTCATTGTCTCCCGCACAGGCAATACTATTGCTGCTAATCGGGGGAACTTTAGAGACTTAAGTGGTGGAAATTGTGACAATACGACTGAACAATGTACTTGGCGACGAGGGGTAGGTACGCTAAATATTGCCGACATTGATGCCGATGGTCAACTAGAAGTAACCTTTATGTCAGGTTCTAGTTTGTATGCACTAAACGACGACTTTAGTTTGCAATGGGAAAACCACGACGAGTTCTGGGAGTCATCTTCGGGTTTTACGGGTACTACCGTATTCGATTTTGACGGCGACGGAGCTTCCGAGGTTATTTATCGCGATGAAATCAACCTCTATATTGTGGATGGTGTTAGCGGTAATATTGTCAGTGGTTACTTAGATGGTTCATTCTGTAGCTCCCAAACCCAAGGGGAATACCCCATTGTGGCCGACGTAGACGGCGATGGTGAAACCGAAATTATAGTTTCTTGTGGGCGTGACCGAAATGTGTATGGAGCAGCTCCGGCGACCTCAGGCACTCGGGAAAATGGCCATATTAAAGTATACAAAGCGGCAGATAATAACTACTGGGTACCCGCCCGCCAGGTGTGGAATCAGTTCTCGTACTTCAATGTAAATATTAACGATAATTTGAGTGTCCCTAGAGTTCCTCAGCCGCATCACCTAAGTTTTTCCCAATTATGTAATAATCCAGGAGCTACTACTTCATTCCCACTAAATAAGTTCCTAAACCAATCGCCCCGCATCAGTTACTGCGGAGACTTGGTATTTCCGGCAGCCAGGCTTGATTTTGAGCCTGATAGTACCCGTATCTACCCTCCTCAGTGTCCCGACCAGGATTTTCAAATCCGACTATTCTTTGAAAATAATGGTGATGAAGAGGTAGAGCAACCTATCCCTATTTCATTTTATAGCGATAACCCAGAACAGGCTTACACTGATACTGATCAAGACCCACATTTTGCTGTAGTCGAGATTGATCCCCCCGCAGGTGGTTTACAACCGGGTGACTTCATTGATACTACATTAACTATAAGTGGCCCTCGCGGAGCGTACAGGCTATATGCTTCTCTAAATGATATTGGTTCTTATGATAATTTGGGTAATAAAATTGCCAATTCAGTATTTTATCCTCTGACTGAAATTACTGGCCCTATCCGAGAATGTGACCGAGACCCAACCATTGTATCAATCGATGTGGCACCGCTTCCGTTTGCAATACAAATCAATAAATTACAAGATAATCGTAACTGTACTGGTAACGATGCTAACAATAATGGACAGGCTGAAGTACAAGCTACCGACGGCTCTCCTTTACCAGCATCAGAATACTCATTTACCTGGACGAACATTGCTGATGGAACGGTGGTAAGCAGTGATGCTGGCGTATATAATTTAGATTCAGGCACTTATGAGGTACAAGTCAATTTTGATAACGGAGTATATACCTGCCCAGGTGTTCCTGATACGGTACGCATAGATTTATTAGAAGACTGGCCTGGATCAGAAGAGGTCACTTTGGATGAAATTCAGCCTGTTTCTAGTTGTGCGCCCGGTACAGCCGATGGGCAAGCTCGAGTACTCATAAATGGAAGTGCACCCGACGAAACGCTGTATAATATTGTTTGGGAAGATGAACAAAACCCAGGTCGGGGCGCATTAGCCGTTGGAGATACAGCCACCAATCTTGAACCTATTCTATACAAAGTTACTGTAACCAATCTACTAACTGGCTGCCCTGAATCTGAACTTATTGATATGAGTTTGGAAGTTCCCCAGATTGATAGTTTGATCGTGAACAATAATCAAAATTGTAGGAATCCGAATGGTAATATTACCGTGCAAATGGGGGGTGGTATATCGGGCTTTGACTTCATGCTTATACAAATGAGCCCGATCCAAGACACTACCTTTAGCAATAATCCCTCGTTTAATGGCTTAGATGCTGGTATCTATGAAGTACGTGCTTACGACCCTAATAACGATTGTGGATTATATACTCGAGGAGAAGAATTTGAAATCATTACTACTAGGTCGATTACCGGAATTTCTACTCAGGTATCACAAAGCCAAACTGCCTGTCGTGCTCCGTACAGTGGTCAGCTTACTGCTGTAGTAGCTACCCCCGGTGACCCTGCTGATTACGACTGGGTGTGGTACCGAGGTACTATCACCTCTGGCCCATCAGCTGAAGTAGTTGGAAATGATCTCATTTCTCCAGATACCCTCAGCACAAATCTTACTAATCAGTACACTGTTGTAGCGACTGATCGCACTTCTGGCTGTACATTTAGTGAAACAATCGAACTCACTGAAAATGTGAACGTACCCACTATTACTGCTACTTCTGTAGTGCAAAATCAAACCTCTTGTAATCCAAACGGGCAGGTGCAAATTACTGCTTCTGGTGGAGGGGCTACTCCTGGTTATCGCTACACTATCCGACAAGGAAGTACGGACATAGCTACAAATATTTCAGGACTATTTACCGGATTAGAAGCTGGACCATATACTGCGGTAGTAGAAGATACTACCACCAACTGTGTGTCAACAGCCTCTAGCATTTTCAATGTAGGGAACAACATCGTGCCTTTTGGTAACGTAACATTTACACCCACACCTCAAAATAACTGTAATCCTTCGGCTCCCAATGGTGCCTTGAGTGTAGCTCCCATCGGAAGTTTATCTAATTACGAATTCCGATGGTTTGTAGGTGTAGATACATCTACGACAGTTAGTCCTCAACCTAATTCTCATCAGCTAACCAGCATTGCTGCAGGTGATTACGCTGTACGAATTTACAATACAGTTACTGGTTGTGATACAGTCGCATACACTTCGCTCGCTGATGAGTCAGCTGATTATCAAGAAGAAATTATCATTGCTGATACCACCCATCAAATCTTTTGTACTCCTGGGGTTTATAGTGGTAGTATTGAAGCAGGTCTACAAGCTTCAGCCTCAGGTGGAACACCTGATACTGCAAACTATACATACTACTGGTACCGAGGAACGAAAAATGATGTGCGTAACGCTAGTGCTACACTCATTCCCGGACAGAATAATTCGGTGATTACGGGATTAGACGTAGGTTGGTACTCGGTGAGAGCCGTACGAAACGACGGCTTTGGCTGTGCTGCCCTAGATACCGCCGAGGTTTTTATTCGTGATGAACGTGATTTTCCAATCACTGATATCAATATTGCTGTTATAGAGCAAACTTCTTGCGATTCCAACGAGGAAAATGGCGGTTTACGAGGCGACGTTAGTGGCGTCACTGCCGGCTATTCATTTCAGTGGTATCAATTAGTAAATGGAGTAGATACTCCGGTAACAACTAATAACCCTAATGCGGTAATCAACGGAGCTAGTCTTGATAGTATTGGAGTAGGCACTTATATTCTGGAGGTAGAGAATACTGCAACTGGCTGTACCGGACGATCTCAGGTCTATCTGGGAGATAATATTATCAGAGGAAATGAAATCTTACTAACATTAGCTGCTACGGATGCCACCAACTGTACTCCCCCTAACGGTGAAGCTCGAGTTACCTCAATTGATCTCTCTGATGATGGGGGTGTAACGTATTCTATCCCTGATGTTCTGACCAACTATACTTACCAGTGGTATCGCGGTGACGATACTAGCGACCCGATTTTACTTTCGGAAAATACTACTGCTCAATCAGCGGTGCTAGAAAATGTTGAACCAGGTGAATATACTGTTCTATCCACCAATACTAACTCGACGTGTCCTGCCATTCCATATACTGTTATGGTAAGCAGTACATTAATTAATAACCTCACATTTGATTTTAATGTGGTTGACCAACAAACTGACTGCATTGATCCTGATGGTGGTTTAGAAGTAATAAACGTACTGGGTGGATCAGGTTCTTATTCCTATCAATGGCATCAGGGAGCTACCCTCGATTTCCCTATTGCTGGAGAAACCCAGCCACTAATAGACAGTGTTCGCTCAAATCAGTATACTATTTTGATTACTGATAATGCTACAGGATGTACCGTAGATAGTACCTTTACCCTTCCATCTAATGTAACTCCAGTCCCTCCACCAATGCTCACGGTTACCGATGTAGATACTTGTATTCCTGGTAACACCGGAGAAGTAGTTGGAGAAGTTGATCCACTAATTCTAGCAGGTATTCCTAAATACGCAGGATACAACCAAGATGATTTCTTCTATTACTGGTTTGAAGGACGTGTAGAGGACGGCGCAGTGCAATTTATTGACCCTAGCGGAGATTTAGATGACCCAACCAATTATCAAACCTTTGGGCCTGCCCCAACTTTAGGTGGTGGTAATAATAACCGACGAACCCTTAGTGGGCTAGAGCCTGGTTGGTTTACCGTAATTATTGTAGATGCCAGAAACCATATCCTGTCAGGGGGAACAGCTCCTTTTGAGTGCCAGTCTGAACCACGCTCGTTTGAAGTCCGAGCAATTGCTCAATCACCCTTGGTCACTGAAAACCTGAATGCAGCTGACTCGCTTTGCGATGGTAATAGTGGTCGTACCATTCTAGAAGTAACTAAGCGAACTACTGATATTACCGCTTACAATAATTATCAACTTACCTCTTCAACTTTAGATGGTAATCCGTATGCGGTTGCTCCGGCTGATTTGAATATAAACCATGATGTGCCCACCAGTACTTCTACGTTTACTATCACCAATTTAGAATCAGGTACTTACGATTTCACTTTTCAGGATTTACAGACACTCTGTGACACTACAGTTACCGTAAATATTGCAGATAATAGAGTGCCTCCAGTGCTTGCACCGGATAATATCCAAGTGAATAGTCATCAAACCCAATGTAACCCAGCCAATGGAGAAGTAGAAGTTATAGCTTCAGCTACAACTGGAGTTACTAACTTGGCTGATTACGACTTTTACTGGCACGAACAAATTGCTACTACTTCGGCTGATATTACTGATGCAGGAGTATATGTTGGTATAGGTACCGTGCTCTCCAACTTAGATAGTGGTACCTACTACGTCTATGCGGTCGATCAAGTTACCGGATGTATTTCCAGCTACCAAAGCGTTGACGTTGATTTCAACGCAACTGAAACTCAGGTACAGATTACTGCTACTTCTCCAGTAGTGGATTGTACACCGGGTGCAACCGAGGGTAGCATCTCAGTAGAAGCACAGGATGTTGACAACAGTGGTACAGTAACTACTCCTTCAGCTACCTATTCGTTCGTTTGGACTATGCATGATGGCTCTCCCCTACCGGGTTCAGCCACTGTCAGTCCTCCAGCAACCAATACAAGTACCCTGTCGAACTTGCCCGAAGGCATTTATCGAGTAGCAGTAAGAAATCAAGACTTAGATTGCGAAACGGTGTATGCTTATGATACTATCCGCTTTGAACCTGTTTTGCCTGAGTTTACTACCGCTAGTATAGATAAGGAAAACGTTACCACTTGTGATGGAGATGGAACAATCACCATTATAGAAGTTAGAGAAGGTGGAAGCACTATCCAAAGTACTGATGCTGCCTTTAGCAATTACAGTTTCACCTGGTATCAGGGTGATAAAACTAGTGCCCCGCTAGCCGAAACTAGCAACGTATTAAGTAATCTCACAGTGGATACATACTACGTCTTTGTAACCAATACTACCACTGGAAACTGTAGTTCAACCGATACATTACAGGTGGTACTAGAGGATTCTATTGTTCAACCACTCATCTATGAACTAGATGTTCAAGACTTTATCGCTTGTACTGGAATCAACGAAGGAGTGGTAAGCGTTAGAACTGAAGATGCTAACGGAACAACTCCAGCCGGTGGGTATAACTTTAGCTGGAGGTACAACGGTGCAGCCCTTCCCGGAACAGCTACACTAGATACTTCGGTACCGAATACACAAACGCTAAGTAATCTAGAAGCAGGGTGGTATGAAGTAACGGTTACTAATCCGCTTACTGGCTGTTTTGTAGTAGATAGCTTCCAGGTTCAAACTCAAGTAATTATCCCCATTTTAAGAGCCGAGAAAACTTCAGATCAATTCAATTGCGAACCTACTGAAGGGTCTGCACAAGTTATAGATGTTAGGCTTAACGGAAACCTCGAGGTACCGGGCGATTATCGCTACATTTGGTATACCGATGATCCTACTGATCCTAGCAATGAGTTTGGTATTCCTGATGGATATGGTGTCAATAGCGACTCTACGCTAGCAAATGCCCTGCCTGCGGGTACCTACTTCGTAAAAGCACTGAGTCGTACTACCGGTTGCGAATCGTTGCCAGTACAAATAATCGTTAACGATTCTACTACAAGCCCGGTAGTAGTACTTGATAATATTGCTGACCCCATTGTGGCTTGTGAGCCTTCGGATGATCCCGAAGGGTTCATTGAAGTAGAGGTACGCAATAGCACTGATATTATTACCCGATGGTACGAAGGAGCGGTTATTACTGACCCTGCCGATAGCTTAGTTGGCTTTAGCAACTCATTGGAGATTGAAGATATTGTTCCGGGAACCTACACCGTTTGGGTACAAGATACTCTCACGGGATGTGTCACCACCCGGACGTACACCATTGAAGGAATTGCTATTCCACTAAGTTTAAGTGCTTCGGCCTCGCCATTTACTAGTTGTATCAACCCAAATGGTCAAGTAGCCGCTAATGTGAGCGGAGGCAGTGGCAACTACATCTACCGCTGGTTAGATGAAGACGGAAACCCACTATCTGTGCCTGATGATCGTAATTTTGTCGATGAACTTGAGAATGGTACTTACACCGTACAGGTGAGCGACCGTAACGAACCCGACTGTGAGATGGTAGAAATTAGCGTTAGGGTACGTGATCTGCGGGGTAATGATATGACAATTGAGGTTACTAACGACTTTAACGTAACCAATTGTGATGAAGGAAATCCTAATGGGCAGTTGTCAGCTTCAATTTCTGGTGATCCTTCTCGCTATGATTTCTTCTGGTACGAAGGCGAAGAAGTATCAGGAAATCCTATTGCTCAAAGTCCAATAGCTTCTGATCTAGAACCTAATACCTATTCGGTAGTAGTTCGCGATAGAATTACGGGCTGTTTGAGCGATCCATTTACGGGCATGGTAATCGCCGAAGACGTTGACCGTCGCTTACCTACTCCTATTACCGAGGTACTTTCCCCCGTAACGCACTGCTTAAACCCTAATGGTTCAGCCATGGCTGTAATAGACAGTACTTTGCTAGACTCTACCGCGGTGTATGAATACACTTGGTACAATGAAGATGGCGATGAGGTTTTCCGTAGTAATAGCACAAATATCGTAACCGGATTAGCGGAAGGCGAATATTCAGTTTCAGTAACTAATTTAGTATCAGGCTGCTACGCTGAACCTGCCACGGTTGAGATTCCTAGAGTAGAAAATAATCTCAACTTTGAGATTGTCAGTACCCCCTCTACCTGCTTTGAGAACAGTGGAACTATCACAGTACGCTTCAATGAGGATGTAAGAGTAGTTGATATTGAGTGGCTTACACCTGAAGGGTATACCAATGGGTTCTTCTTAATTGACCAGCCACCGGGTGTGTATGAAGTTACAGTTACTGATGATAAAGGATGTACTTACACCAATACCGGAACAATTGGAAGCACTATTAGTGCCTTTAATGGAATTTCACCTAACGGTGACGGGAATAATGATAGATTCATTATTAGCTGTATAGAAAATTTCGAGGGCAATATTGTGCGGATTTATAACCGGGCGGGTACACTGGTCTACGAGAACCAAGACTATGATAATGAGACCTCGTACTTTGAGGGCTACGGTAACCGAGGATTATATATTGCAGGAGATAAGTTACCCGATGGTACCTACTTCTACTTAATTGATAAGCAGAATGGCGACGAGCCTGAATCAGGGTACTTAGAACTGATACGATAAACCATTTTGCCACCTAACTATTGGAATACTCTATGACTGTTATAGTGGAGTATTCCGCGCCAGACAGATTTTCATATTATGAAGAGACTATATCATAGAGTAAAAATATTGGTGTTCACAATCGGATGGATTGGTCTACTGCTAGGTGTCACGTCTAATAGAGGACATGCCCAGCAGCGTCCCATCTTCTCTCAGTATATGTTCAATGGCCTGGTATTGAACCCGGCCTACGCCGGTAATCAGCAACAGTGGGTAGTTAGCTTAGTCCATCGCGATCAGTGGGTAAACGTGGAAGGTGCACCTAAAACGCAAAGCCTGGTCACTCATACCGCTTTGGAAAACCGACCAATGGGAATAGGGCTTCTGGTATCCCGTGATCAAATTGGTATCCATGATGATTACAGTATCTACGGTAGTTACGCCTACAAAATTAAACTGCTGGTTGGCACCTTATCATTAGGCTTACAAGGTGGCTTTAATTATACTCAGTCAAACTTCGAGCTATTACGAAGATTTAATTTGAATGATCCATCACTTACTGGGGTGCAAACCCGATTTAGCCCAAATTTTGGTACAGGTGCTTTCTATAGTAACAGTAAATCCTACGCTGGAATTTCTGTACCCTACTTGCTAAATAACGATGTGTATAATAGTGCAGATGTGCTCAGTGAAGCGAGAGAAAGACGATACTATTTTATCACCGGGGGACATGTTTTTACACTCAACCCTTCTATTAAGCTCATGCCATCTACCCTGATCCGTTATCAGGAGGGACAACCCGTTAATATGGATTTAAACGCTAATGTGTTTTTTCAAGATGTTATCAACCTGGGAGCCTCGTACCGAAGTGGAGATTCTATGATTGCTCTCTTTGAGATCATACTGAACCGAAACCTTAGCTTCGGTTACACTTACGATCATACCATTTCTCGAATTAGTAGAAATACTGATGGTACCCATGAGTTTATGCTGAGCTACCGATTAAGTATTGGTAATAGTAAGTGCCACAGTTACTTCTAGCCACTGGCTAGCAAACTATCCTCTTTCAATAATGTCTGTTTTCGTTTTGGCCCTAAAGACACTAGATTAATCGGTACCTTCACAAAATCCTCAATGAACTCGATATAGCGATGAAATGAATCGGGTAGTTCAGTGATAGTCGAGGTCACATCAATATCGAAGTTCCAGCCTTCTAATGTGTGATACACAGGCGTTACCTCTTCCGCTTCCAAATCATACGGAATATAGTCAATCTCACTACCATCTGGTAATCGATAGTGGGTGCATACTTTGATTTCATCCATCCCGTTTAGCACATCGGCTTTCATCATGAAAAGTTGGGTTACCCCGTTGAGCTTAACAGCATAATTCAAAGCCGGCAAATCCAGCCAACCACAACGGCGAGGTCGCCCTGTGGTGGCTCCAAACTCGCTCCCTTTTTTTCTTAGCTCCTCCCCTAATGCATCGTGCAACTCAGTGGGAAATGGTCCCGACCCCACTCGGGTGCAATAGGCTTTGAAGATTCCAAAAACCTCCCCAATATGACGTGGCGCAATCCCTAATCCAGTACAGGCTCCTGCCGCAGTGGTAGTAGAGCTAGTAACATACGGATAACTACCGAAATCAATATCAAGTAAAGCTCCTTGAGCTCCCTCCGCCAAAATTGGAATGTGCAGATCAAGCTGATCGTGCAGATATATTTCACTATCAATCAGGTTCAACGTTCTCAGAAAGTCGATAGCTTTCCAGAAGTCGCCCTCCATTGACTCTAGATCACAGTCATAGTTGCTAGCCGTAAGCTTCTTCTTATGCTCTTCTACTCGCAACCGATAAAGCTCCTTAAAATCACTTCGGAGCACATCTCCTACCCGCATACCCAGACGGCCTATTTTGTCTTGATAGGTGGGCCCAATCCCTTTTAGAGTCGAGCCGATCTTTTTATCCCCCTTCGCTTGTTCGTAAGCTGCGTCAAGTAATCGGTGGGAAGGAAGAATCAGTTGGGCTTTCTTGGAGATAAAGAGGTTTTTTGTTGCGTCAACACCTTTTTTTTGAAGCTCCTCCATCTCTTTTTGTAAGATTATAGGATCAAGTACTACTCCATTGCCAATCACGTTTTTGGCTTCAGAGCGAAATACTCCCGATGGGATTTGGTGAAGCACATGTTTAGTCTGGTCAAATTCTAGGGTGTGACCAGCATTAGGCCCACCTTGGAAGCGGGCAATCACGTTGTATTTAGGTGCTAGATAGTCTACAACTTTTCCTTTCCCTTCATCGCCCCATTGGAGCCCTAACAACACATCGACACTCATAAGAATTAGGTTTGATAGCAAAAAAAATGCTAGTGCTTTACACTAGCACATACAATTAATGATGAATAAGTCAATTTGATTTTTCGATATCCGACAAAGGTTCAGTCGGACGTTTTTCGCAGTTCTCTTTATTACAGCTTCCATATAAAATCAGCGAATGATGGTCGACCTCATAGCCTAGTAGCTCCCCCACCATTTTCTGAATGTTATAGATACGCGGATCACAGAATTCTAGCACCTGATTACAGTCCGTGCAAATCAAATGGTCGTGCTGTTTGTAACCGTAATTTTTTTCGTATTGAGCCAGGTTTTTACCAAATTGATGTTTGCTAACCAGGTCACATTCTACGAGGATATCTAAGGTATTGTAAACAGTAGCCCGACTCACTCGAAAACCTTTGTTTTTCATATTAATGTAGAGTGACTCTACATCGAAATGACCATTCCGGGAGTAGATTTCTTCCAGAATAGCAAAACGCTCGGGAGTCTTACGGTAACCTTTCTGCTCTAGATAAGCAATAAAGGTATTTTTAACTTTGGAAAATATTTCGGGGTTTAACGCCATAAGTCCTTTCTAAACTGCAAAGATATAATTTTCGGGCGTAGTGCCACAGAGGAAACGAAATTAGCTACTATATGGATACATTACGGGTAACTTTCTCTACGCCAGATACCCGCTCTAGGCGTTTTATTAATTTATCCAGATGCCGCCGATCGTGCACGTACAACATGATGTTACCTTCAAAGATTCCTTCGTCAGTATCCATCTGAAACGAACGCATATTCACTTTTAATTCAGAGGAAATAATATCGCTAATATCACTGATCAAACCAACCCGGTCGGTTCCGTTTATCCGCAAACCAGCAAGGAAAGCTGACTCTTTTTTCTGAGTCCATTCAGCCTGCACAATACGATAGCCGTAGTTCGACATTAGTTCAGGAGCATTGGGACAGTTCGTACGATGGATTTTTATTCCCTCATTTACCGTTACAAACCCAAATACATTATCACCTGGAATTGGATTACAGCATTTAGCTAGTTTATAGTCGACAATATCCTGATCCTCCCCAATGAGCAACATAGCTTGGGGCTCACCTTTAATTTTAGAAACAGTCTTCTTAAAGGTTTTGGCATCATTAATTTGCCCGTTAGTCTTCGCTTTTTCCCGTTCGGTATCTTCTTTAAACCGCTTTAATGAAGTGCTCGGAATAATCCCTTCTCCTACTTGGTAGTAAAGCTCTAGTGGGGTTTTTACATTGAAATAATCGGTCATCTGCTCAATCACCTGGCTAGTCAGCTCCATCTTCATCTGTCGTAACTTGCGCTGAATGATTTCCTTACCGTCGGTAGCTGCTAATTTCCGTTCTTCTTTCAGAATTTCCCGAATCTTACTTTTGGCCTTAGAGCTTACCGCAAAGCGAAGCCAGCCTTCATTAGGCTTTTGCTTGTTGGAGGTGATAATCTCGATCTGATCTCCGTTCTGCAAAATGTAGTTAATCGGCACCAATTTCTGGTTGACTTTAGCCCCCAGGCAGTGCGCCCCTACTTCCGTATGAATATCAAAAGCAAAGTCTAGAGCAGTAGCGCCACTAGGTAATGTCCGTAACTCTCCTTTGGGTGTAAAGACAAATACCTCCTCGTTGAAAAGATTAGAACGAAAATCATCGACAAATTCAATGGCTGAAGCAGCATTTTCATGCTTAGCTTGATCTAACATGGTGCGAACTTGGGCAATCCATTCTTCTAAACCAGACTGTCGGCTGGCAGTAGGCTTATCTTTGTATTTCCAGTGAGCAGCATATCCTTTCTCGGCAATTTCATCCATCCTACGCGTTCGTATTTGCACCTCCACCCATTGTCCGCTAGGACTCATAACCGTAGTGTGTAGCGATTCATATCCATTGGACTTAGGAGTACTGATCCAATCCCGCAACCGCTCTGGGTTTGGATTATAAAAATCAGTGATCACTGAATAGGCTTTCCAACAAGCCGCTTTTTCCTCTTCAACGGGTACATCCAGAATAATACGAATCGCGAATAAGTCATATACCTCCTGGAACGGAATCTTCTTCTTATTCATCTTATTCCATATGGAATAGATGGATTTAGGACGACCAAAAACTACAAACTGGTCTTTTTCAAAATGCTGTCGCCGAAAGGCAACCTCGATGGGTTCAATGAATTTCTTAATGAACCGACGCCGGGAATCTTTACTACTGCTGATAGCCCGGGCTATATCGCGATAAATCCCTGGTTGAGTATATTTCAGATATAAGTCTTCCAGCTCAGACTTAATAGCATAAAGCCCCAGACGGTGAGCCAGAGGAGCATATAAATAGATTGTTTCTGAAGCAATCTTCAACTGCTTATCTTGAGGCATGCTGTCTAACGTTCGCATATTGTGCAAGCGATCAGCCAGTTTGACCAAAATTACCCGTACATCATCCGAAAGAGTCAGTAACATCTTACGGAAGTTTTCAGCCTGCTGAGAAGTTCCGTAGTCGAAGACTCCCGAGATTTTGGTTAAGCCATCAATAATTCGAGAAATCTTCTTACCAAAATCCTGCTCAATATCCTCAAGTTCAACATGCGTATCTTCTACCACATCATGCAATAAAGCCGCTACAATTGAAGTAGTTCCCAAACCAATTTCCCGAACAGCAATCTCAGCTACTGAAAGCGGATGGTAGATATACGGCTCACCTGATTTCCTCCGCATATCTTTATGAGCCTCCAAAGAAAGGTTGAATGCTCGTTTTATCTGCTTAGCATCGTCGCCATTCAGATAAGGCTTAGCCAAACGTAGCAGACGACGATACCGCCGAAGAATCTCCTTTTTTTCTTCCTCTTCGTTAATAGCCTGCATAATGCTTCTTGTTTGAAGGTTTACTTCAATAGGATGAATATAGCGAACCCGCTCACAAATAGTAACAAAAAATATGATTTATTCATTTCTAGAAAGTGTTATTTTGTGTGGTATTATGATGAACTGATTTAAACTTTTGCTAGGTATTTGCACCAGCTACACAGAGCAAAGAT